>JADMIO010838854.1_pt1 | contig 93510 bp, 72 predicted proteins | sample 8958161 | NCBI WGS metagenome assembly JADMIO01 (sample SAMN16585339, study PRJNA669376) | soil metagenome | isolation source: Crop rotation soil | place: USA: Cullars Rotation, Alabama | collected 2011
CCGCGACAACTTGTCCACGTGGAATTCTAAGCTTAGGATCCCAATGTGCTGGAAACATCGTTCTGAAAGACCTGGATGTTCTGAACAATGGCGCTTACCTGATGGAGGTCGTTTCTGAAGAGGGAAAATTCACACAACAGCTTATTAAACAATAAGCATTCCGCATTCACTAATTATTAGCAAAAAATAATAAGGGTAAACCTTGCATAAACAAGGAATGCATATTATTTTTACTTCATCTACCGTTCAACAGAACGCCACGTATCCTCCCAAAAGCCTCCACTTTTAATCTTTTCTACAATCAATTTTAAGTCTCTTTAGAACATCTTTTTTGTTCGTGTATCCCGTATCCGCAAGAACCTCTCTTCAATTATCATTCTACGAATTCAACCTCGCTTAACGCACATTTATTCTTATTGATAGTATTCAATATCCTGCGCAAGTCCGCTTAATACTCCGCGACAATCGTAAACTGATTGAAGATTTAAATTTTCCGTTTATGAAAATTCGCATTCTACTGGCAGGGATCGTAGCCCTTATACTTACCGGTAACACCCACGCTCAGGTGATCAGGAACTACGGACTGATCTACTCAGACAACCTTAAAGGTGGTCATACCATATTTGGTAATACCATTTCCGCTATTTATAGCAGCGGAAGTGGCAGCGGCGGCACCGTTGATCTTACCAAAATGAATGACTTCAGCACGAGTGGTACAGGTAACTATACCAATGGCCGCACCAGTGCTTATGGTAACGACGGTAGTAATATTCAATTCACCGATGTGGATGCGAATATTGCCAATACTTCTTTGCTGGCTTACGCTTCGCAATGGAAGTATTATTCGTTGAACAACTATACCGTTGCTCCGCCTGATAACAATAGTGCTAACTGGACACAAGCTGCTTTCAGTGATGCAAGCAACTGGACCAACATCAACACTCCTTTTGGTTTTTCTGAAACAGGAACAAATTCTCCTACACAAACCAACAGAACAACTTATTATCTGAGAAAAAGTATCACGGTTAGTAACCCTGATCAGTTCTCATATATACAACTCACGGCTCAATACGATGATGGCATCGTTGTATATGTAAACGGAGTTGAAGTAGCAAGAGCAAACATGCCTGCAGGAACAACTGCATACAGCACTGCTCCCAGCGGTGCCCGTGAATTCGGCGATGGTGATCTTGTAGTGAATATTCCAACTTCATCATTTGTTGTAGGTGCTAACCAGGTTGCAGTGGAAGTGCATAATGCAAGCACAGGTACGAATGATCTTTATATGAATTTGAAATTAGAAGGTATTGAGAACACAGCGAATTCTTCTTCTGCGGATCTCTCGCTTCCTGCTGGTATCAACGTTATCAAGTTTGCACGTTTGTATTGGGGTGGCCGTATTGCCGACGGAGAGATCGCTGCAAATGATCTTAATTTAAGAACAGTGAGGATACGCAAAGGCAATTCAGGATCTTATTTCAAAGGTGTGACCAGTGCAACCCAGGTTGATAAAGCTACCATCGCAGCGGGTTATACTGCTTATCAATCTTACATTGATATTACAAACATTATTATCGCCAATGGTACGGGCACATATACCGTTGGTGACATTGCTGCTAGTGTAGGTTCAGTGAACGGTGGTGGTAACTATGCAGGTTGGGCAATCGTAGTTGTATATGAGAATTCAAATACAAGCTTTAATAGCGTTCGCGTATTCGATGGATTCTTGCAGGTGTTCAATGGTGGTAGTGCTACCTCTCAAACCATTTCACTTACGGGGTTGAATGCACCTGCCAACTCCATGACTTCTTCCGAAGCTTATATGACAACCATGGCATGGGAAGGCGATGCAAATCTTGGCGCAAGCGCAAGTAACCCTGCAGGTGATTTCATTTTATTGAATGGTGATACACTTTCAAATGCAGTGAATCCAAAAAATAATATGTGGAATGGAACCATTTCCGATAATGGCTCACACGTTACTTCAAAGAATCCTGATTTCAAGAACCAGATGGGTATTGATATAGACAGGCTTGATGTAGGTACACATATTGCTGCCAACTCCACTTCTGCAACTGTTGTATTCGGTACGGAAGCAGACCAGTATTTCCCGAGTTTATTTGCGATCACGATGAAGATGAAAGATCCTTTGATCGTTCTTGATAAAACTGTTCAGGATGCAGTGGCACCAATGGGCGCATTGAGTCCAAGCGAACAACTTACTTATACGCTATCGGGATCGAATGTTGGTTCGGGTGCAGCATTTAATGTTGTGATCAGCGATACACTTCCAACAAACGTTACTTATATAGCAGGCAGTTTGGTAGTGAATAGTTGCCCGGGTGTTACATCAGGCTACAAAACAGATAATGGTGGCGATGATATCGCATTCAAAACAACAAACAGCGGTAAAGAGATCATCATGTTCAATCTCGGAACAGGTGCAACAAGTGCAGCCGGTGGTAAATTATTACCGGGTGAAACGTATTCTGTAAGCTTCAAAGTAACAGGCCCTGCAGTTCCGGTTCCTGTAAGTAATACGGCAAGAGCTACCTGTACATCACAAGCCGGTGAAATATTCACTGATGATGGTACCGCTTTGATCGGGCCTGCATCAGGACTGGCAGTGAAACTCGAGAGCTTCGGTGTGATAAAATCAAATGGCAATGCATTGCTCAACTGGACAACCAGCAGTGAAACTATGAATGATCATTTTGATATTGAAAGAAGTGACGATGGCATCAATTTCACAAAAGTTGGTTCGGTACAAGGACACGGAACTTCGAATGCGGTGAATAGTTATCAATTCATAGATCCGTTATCTGCAGTTCGTTCTTCAGTTGTTTATTACAGGCTGAAAACGGTGGAAAGCAGCGGCAAAGCGGGATACAGCAAGATCGTTGCATTGAGATTGAGCGGTGTGATGGCTTTGAACAATTACAGCATCTACCCGAATCCTTTCTCTTCAAACATAAAACTCACGATCAACAGTGTGAAAGAAACAGAGATCGTGGTAAATATTTATACCGTTGGTGGCCAACTGGCGATCCAGCGTAAAATGAAAGTTCAGACCGGCGATAATATCGTTGTGTTGAAAGACCTTGAATCATTAAATAAAGGTGTTCACCTCATCGAGATCATTTCCGAAGACGGACGATTCACTCAAAAAATAATTAAAGATTAAGTTTAAGTCCACCAGTTAGAATTGCAAGCCCCCTTCTTTCGCGGAGGGGGCTTTTTTAATGGCGAATACGTAATTTGCTGTCATGAAAACAATACTTACTATAGCCCTCCTCCTTCCTATCTATTGTTTATCTCAACAGATCGTCATAGTTCCCGAGCCCGCTAAAATGGAAATCGGCAAAGGAAATTTCATCCTGAATAAGAATACTGTCATAGTATCCAACGATGCAACCGAGAAACCTGCGATCGACCTGTTGAATTCAGTTTTGAAACAACGATTTGGTTTCAAACTGAAACAAGTGAAAAAAGCTACAAAGAATTTTATCTCGGTTTATACAAAACGTTTCATTATGCCCGGTAAAGAAGGCAAGTATGATCTAACGATAAGAAAGAACTCAGTTCAACTCAGTGGCGATACTTATTCCGGAACTTATTATGCAATGCAAACACTTTTGCAATTACTTCCCGATAGCAAACAGCAAACGGTAAACTATAAACTTCCTGTTATTACCATAAACGATGAACCAAGATTTCAGTATCGCGGCATGCATCTGGATTGCGCCCGCCATTTCTTTACCGTTGAACAAGTGAAGAAGTATATTGATTACTTAGCATCGTATAAACTCAATTATTTTCATTGGCATTTAACGGAAGATCAGGGCTGGCGTATTGAAATAAAAAAATATCCGAAGCTTATCGAAGTTGGTGGCTGCCGTAACGGAACGATCATTGGCCATTATCCGGGAACAGGAAATGATAATATCAAATACTGTGGTTATTATACTCAGGAACAAATAAAAGAAGTAGTGAAGTATGCGCAAGAAAGATATATCACCATCATTCCTGAAATAGAAATGCCGGGGCATAGCGAAGCTGCTCTTACGGCCTATCCGTTTCTCGGTTGTACAAATGGTCCTTATGAAGTACAGCAGACATGGGGAGTTTTTGATGATGTATTCTGCGCAGGAAATGATTCAACATTCAATTTCCTGCAGGATGTTTTGGATGAAGTGATAGAATTGTTTCCTTCGAAGATCATTCATATCGGTGGAGATGAATCACCAAAGACAAGATGGAAAGTTTGTTCTAAATGCCGGCAACGCATAAAAGATAATAACCTGAAAGATGAACATGAGTTGCAGAGTTATTTCATTCAGCGAATAGAAAAATATCTGAACAGCAAAGGAAGAACAATAATCGGCTGGGATGAAATTCTCGAAGGAGGATTAGCTCCCAATGCGATGGTCATGAGCTGGCGTGGCGAAGCAGGTGGTATCGCAGCTGCTAATCAAAACCATTATGTAGTGATGACACCCGATAGTCATTTGTATTTCGATCGCTCACAAACCATGAATGAAGACTCTGTGGTATTCGGAAGCTATGTTCCATTGGAGAAAGTTTATAATTACGAACCTGTTTCAGATAAGATCGATAGTACTCATCAGAAATATATACTCGGTGCACAGGCAAATTTGTGGACGGAATATATCAGCAACCAACGCAAGATCGAGTATATGATCTTTCCGAGAATGGCTGCATTAAGTGAAGTGACATGGACCCCGAAGGAAAAAAGGAACTGGGATACATTCCAAAAGAAGATACCAGTAATATTCAGCAGGTATGATCTTGCTAAAACGAATTATAGTAAGGCTTACTATGATCTTTCATCAACTGTTTTACAGGATGATTTTTATCATGGCATAGTATGGAAGCTGGACTCAAAACTCCGGGGAAGTGATATTCAGATCCGCAATACAAGTAGTTTTGATGATGATGGCAATAAAATATATTCTGATTACACTCACCCTGTGAATATCTCAACATCGGGATTGTATGAAGCAAGACAGTTATATAATTCTAAACAAGCAGGCAATTCCATTTTCCAAAGATTTATTTTTTCGAAATCAACTGGGCAGATAATAAGATTAGCTACTCCACCTTCTGAAAAATACCCGGGCAACGGCGGCGCGTTTGGTCTGGTGAATGGCGCAAGAAGTGAAAAAGGATTTACCTCTTCTGAATGGCTGGGATGGTATGGCAATGATATGTCTGCTTCTATTTTCACAGGCAATGCAGATGTTGTTTCATCGGTGGTTGTTCATACACTCAAACAGGAAGACAGCTGGATCCATTTACCCGAATATGTTGAAGTATTCATCTCGGATGATAATATAAATTTCACTTCGGTCGGCAGATCATCTCAATTTGTAGCAGATTCACTTAATATGGGCACCATCAGAATAGCTTTTCCTGTAACACATACACGTTATGTGAAGGTATTGGCAGTTAGTAAAAAGAATATTGAAGCCGGCAAACCGGGTGCAGGAAGCGCCGCATGGGTGTTTGTTGATGAGATAGAGGTTAACTAACTTTGATCAAATCTTTCCTGATGCAAAAAAATGATATCAAACTCATTGACAGTTTCGAGAAGATCCCCGTAAAAATTTTCAACAACGACAAGGAAGGTTCAAAATTCGTAGCAAAGGAGATCGCAGCACTTATTCAGCAAAAGCAAAAAGAAGGAAAGAATTGCGTACTCGGTCTCGCCACCGGCTCCACTCCTAAATCTTTATATGCCGAATTGGTTCGCATGCATAGAGAAGAAAAACTAAGTTTCAAAAATGTGATCAGTTTCAATCTCGATGAATATTACCCGATAGAACCCGATGCATTGCAGAGTTATAATCGATTCATGAAAGTGCATCTCTTCGATCACATCGATATCGACATCAATAATACACATGTACCAGACGGAACATTGGATAAAGATGCTATCAAACAATATGCGTTGGATTATGAGAAGAAGATAGATGCAGCCGGCGGAATCGATCTGCAGGTTCTTGGCATCGGCATCAACGGTCATATCGGTTTCAATGAGCCGGGAAGCAGCAAAACATCTCACATGCGATTGGTAGCATTAGATAACACAACGCGTCTTGCAAATGCATATGAATTCAATAATCTTTCGCAAGTGCCGAGATTGGCAATAACGCTGGGAATTCAAACCATCTTCAAAGCAAAGAAGATCGTATTGATGGGCTGGGGCCATCATAAAGCGCCTGTCATTCGTAAAGCTGTAGAAGAACATGTGACCGAACAGGTACCCGCATCTTTATTACAGGAACATAACAACACAACATTTGTATTGGATGAGATCGCTGCACAGGAATTGACAAGGTTCAAATCACCATGGTTAACGGGTGAATGCGAATGGACTGAAAAAATGATACGCAAAGCAGTTTGCAATATGGCTTTGAGTTGCAATAAGCCGTTATTGATGCTCACCAATAATGATTATAACAATTGTGGTTTAAGTGATCTGTTGGTGAAATTCGGCAATGCGTATGATATCAATCTTCGTGTGTTCAACGGTATGAGAGATACGATCACGGGTTGGCCGGGAGGAAAATATTCAGAAGATCTTCCGCGTCATCCTGAAAGAAAAGAACCGAAGTCGAAACGCGTCATCATCTTCTCTCCTCACCCCGATGATGATATCATTTCGATGGGCGGAACATTTATTCGTTTACATGAACAAGGTCATGATGTGCATGTAGGTTATCAAACTTCAGGAAATATTGCAGTGAGTGATGAATTCGTGATGCGATCAATTGATTTTGCTGTTGAGTTCGATTCGATGTTCGATATTGATAAAAGTCGCTCAGCTAAAATATGGAACGATGCAAAAGCATTCCTCAAAACAAAAAGATCGAACCAGAAAGATACGGATGAGATCAGGTCAATAAAAGGCCTGATAAGAAGAACGGAAGCAAGAGCTACCTGCAGGTACGTTGGCATCAAAGAAGAGAATGTTCATTTCATGAATCTTCCTTTTTATGAAACGGGATTGATCGAAAAGAATCCTCCGGGTGAAGATGATATCCGCATCACGATGGAGTTGATCCAAAAAATAAAACCTCACCAGATCTTTGCAGCGGGAGATTTTGCCGATCCCCACGGCACACATAAAGTTTGTTTTGATATTTTATATGAAGCACTGAAAAGATTAAAAGCAAAGAACGACGACAGTATTAAAGATTGCAGGCTTTGGTTATACAGCGGTGCATGGGCCGAATGGGATACATGGGACATTGAAATGGCGATACCGATGAGCCCCGACCAGGTGATACAAAAACGCAACGGGATCTTCATGCATCAATCTCAAAAGGACAATGTTGTATTCCAGGGCGACGATAACCGCGAATTCTGGCAAAGAGTGAACGAACGCAACGCCGGAACAGCCGATCTTTACAGCCGCCTCGGTCTCCCGAAATACGCTGCCATGGAGGCTTTTATGCGAAAGCGCTTCTGACCTTATAAAAGCAAAAGCCCGCCGAAGCGAGCTTTGTGACCCCGTCAGGATTCAAACCTGAAACCTTTTGATCCGTAGTCAAATGCTCTATTCAGTTGAGCTACGGGGCCATTGAATTGGGACGCAAAAATAAGGTCTAAATGGGTTTGTTCCAAACGAAATATAAACCTGTTCAAAATTGATCTTTCTTTCGATGATGTAAGAGATGGCATCCCATCTATAAAAGCTATTTCTCTAAAATAAATTGCACTCTATAGCAAAAAGTTTACATTAGTTATCATTCAGAATCAAACCTAAACCATTATGACTTCCCGTAAGGCATTAAACCTGATTGTAGCACTAGTTCTATTTGCAGCTGTTAGTGCGATGCTCTATTATTTTCCTTGTCCTTCAGATTCGCAATATTTTTTCATTAGAGTACTTATCTCATTAGCTGCAGGAGCATTCTCAGCAATTCTGCTCGGATTCATTACTATACAGAGCACAAGAAATAAAAACTCATTAAAAGCCGGCGGAGGTTTTGCCATCGCTGTATTATCTTTTATCTATACTCCAAAGTTAACAGGTGCACAAGACAGATGTAATTCCGTTTCGGGTTATACTATTTTTTTAAGAGATACAAATGGGGCCACTATCCCCGATCTGTCAGGCACTTTGTTAATAACTATAGGTACCGACCCGAGAGAAAGAGAGATCAACAATCGTTCAATCGACTTTAACGATCTGCCTTCTGCGTTTTTAAAAGATACGGTGGTCATTGAATTAAAAACAAAGGGTTGGTGGTTTGCAAATACACATTCAAGAACGATCAGCACAGTATTGAGCGGAACTAAAACGACTTTGAAACTGATCAAAGATGAAACACAGTGCTGTATTAGTGGAATAATATTAGACAGCGATGGCGATGCTCCGATCAAGGATGCTGATGTATCCGTTGCAGATACTATTATAAAGACAAATCAATTGGGCAAGTTCGACCTGAATATTCCCGAAGCGAGAAGAAAAGAAAAACAGGTTGTAACCATATCAGCTCCTGGATTCGATAACTATACAAAAGAAGTATCCTCCGAAATCAAAGACCGCCACACCTTTTACCTTACAAAAAAGAAAAAATGAAACGGTTAATGTTGCTTCTTATTTCGCTGGTGAATATTAACCTGATATTCGCTCAACCCAACTGTTCCTTCACAGTAAAAGTGCTTTTGAATGAATCAAATCCAAACTCAAGGCCGGTAGAAGGAGTAAATTTTGATGTAGGAACAGGTACTGTTCAGTATGAATATAGAGGCGGTGGAAAATATAAACTCACCATCACCGGAAAAAAAGTAGGAGAAGATATAGAATTGGAAGTATCGAAAGCCGAATACGAAGTTGTAAATTTTGAGTTCCTGAATATCACTATTCCCAGCGAAACATCTCCGAACATCAAAAACATCGTCATGTGCAAAAAAGGAGAAACACAGAAATGGAGATTGAAGTATTATCAAATGTTGGTGGAAAGTGGCATTGAAAAACAGAAATCAGTTGCACAGGAAACAGAGGCCTCGAAAGGTATCAGTAAAATAAATAACGGGCCGAAGTATGCAAGCGGCATATTGGATGATGACAAGTATGTTCAGCAACTGATATATACGATCGCCTCAACGAAACAGAGCGAGGTAGATGAAAAATACAACAAGGCCTTCAAATATTTTATCGCCCAGGATTTTCAAAATGCGAAACAGGTACTTAATATCAGTAATCTGTCGACAGAAGAAAATGACTTAAATGATGCAGCAGAGATCCTTAAGAAGAAAAAGGAAAAGCTTCTGAAAAAATATGACCTATGTGCCACTATTTATATCAACGAGGGCAATATTGATTCAGCGCTTTATTATTACAGGAAGATACTTAAGAACGATTCAACGAATCTATCAGTGATCTTAAAGATGTTTCCGTTTCTCTATTCGCAGGAATACACGCTTGAATTTTCATCGTTGATCATGTCGGCAAATAAGATTATCCCGAATAATGGCGACGATTCTTTACGCCTGATCGTTGTAAATCTATATGGATCCGGGATCTTTTCTCAACTGAGCCTTTCGTTTTTAGATTCATTACAAAGATCGATACATCGTGTTACCAATATCCAGGATTCTTCTTTATTGATCGCTACGTATATCGACCTGGCTGCAGGATACCTGATAGAATCAAATGAAAAAGAGGCTTTGAAACTAATTGAATATTCAAGAAAGATCCAGATTTCACAAAACAGAACTCAATCCGAACTGGTCAGGCTTACCATTCTCAAAAACTATTATCAATCAGAAAAAAACGATCCTAATGTCAACTCTTTATACAATGAAACTATTTATTTAACAAAGAGTGAGTATAGCCGGGATGGTTCTATTCCATCTACTGTACAATATGGGAATGCCTTATTTGCCTATGGCGTTTATAGATTCGATAAAAACGAAAAGGATACAGCCTTAGTTAACGACGCGCTGAACTTATTCATTGAAAGGATCAGGCTAAACCCTAACATCATATTAGTCGGCGCTTTCATTTCGGCTTTCGAAATATATACTGAAAACATTCTTGACGATGATTCAAAGGCCATTGAAAAAAAAGTGTCTTCTATTTTAAACAGATTCAAGCCGTCTGCATTAAAAAAAGCAGCCGATTATTCTTTTATATTATCTTATTTATATTACAAATTAGCTATTGCGTATGATGATATGCCGATAAGCATTAGCGATGATGGAGGCAAAGACAATGATAGTATTTATGAAATCAAATATGTTCATTCATACCTGCTGTGCATGAATTATGCAAAGCAGTTTGTAGATAAGAATCCGAATTACGCTTCATGGTTTTCCGGCTTCTTAGAAGAATTTACAGCTTCCGATAATGAAGATTCGTCTGTTACAGTGATCAGGAACATGCTAACCTATTTTGAAAAGAGACAAGAGAACGAGTTGAATAGATGCAGGTATGCATTGATATCACAGGCTTATTTGAATGCCGGCTTCATAGAAGAAAATGAAAAGGGAATATTCATCTATAAAACATTTAACTTATTCAAGAGCTTGTATCCTTCAAAAGTGAATGATGAGGATTTTGTAAATACTTATCTCGAATTCTTATCCGGTTCCGAAAACGATCTGAACAGATCTATCGACTCACTTAAAATAAATGAGATCGTAGAAGAAAAATACGAGATACTAAGAGAGAGGGTCGACATCCTTCCGTATAATGAAGAGTATAGTGACAGGTTTGCACTAAGTGGAGTTAATGGCATTATCAGAAGAAAAATAAAAGCGGCCGACTATAAAAAGGCAGAAAATTTCGTTGATAGCCTGATATATTTGTATGAATTAAAGACTAAGACAGATTCATCATATTACAGAGTCGTTGTTTCTCTTTTTAGTAAATCTATCCCATACCTGGTAAAGAATATTTATGCTTATGATACGAGTTCTTATGAGAGATGGGTAACCAGATACAAAAAACTCTATCCTAACAAAAAACATCTTGTGGATTTAACAGTTGATCTTTTAGCATTTGAAAAAGAGATCACAATCTTGAAGTTAAAATCACTAAACAACATTTCTGATTCTGCAAAGGACATCGAAACAAAAATATCCATTGCAAACAAAGCCATTAGTATTTTGCAAAACCCCGGCCCGGTTACTCAAAGCAGCATTCAACCGGATGGGAGAATAAAAACAGAACCGGATCTATCAGAAGAATTTTCAATATGGTATGCAGATCTTTCTGACTATTTACTGATTCAAAAAAAATACAAGGAAGCATTAGATACTGCAATAAGGGCCATCCTTTGTGATGGGGAAAATAATATTGCAAAAGTAAGGAAGGCAAACGCCCTGCTTTTCTCCGGTGATCCCCAGGGAGCCATCTCGATCTATAAAGATCTGAAAGAAGAGTATATCAGGAAAAAAGGATCTTTATCGGTAAATGCAGAAAAATATATCCTGAATGATCTTCAACGGTTGAAAAAATACGGGTTGATCACAGAACATGAAGAAGAAATCGTTAAACTGCTTAAATAAGTTTACTTCTTAAAATCTTTGTGCTTAACATGAAAAACTTTGACCTCAACTTCCTCGATCATGTCGCCATCAGGTCAAGCAATCTTGATGTATCTGTTGCGTGGTATGAAAGAGTGCTTGGTCTAAAGAAGACAATACTTCCCGAATGGGGAAACAGTCCTGTTATGATGTTATCAGGTAAATGCGGTGTTGCGATCTTTCCGGCGAAAGAATCTGACATCAGCAACGAAACAAAAAAGATCAGGATCGATCATTTTGCTTTTAATGTAAACGAAGCCGACTTTAAAAAAGCCATGGAGCATTTCGTCAATATCGAACAGGATTTCAAATTCCAGGATCATACCTACTTCCACTCCGTTTATATAAAAGATCCCGACGGTCATACAGTTGAATTGACGACCATCACAGTTGACGAGAATAGTTTTTACAAATAAGTAAACTTTGTGTTGTAAAAACCATTAACGTGACAACTGAATCTGCAAAACAATTCGCCCGTGAATGGGTGAATGCATGGAACTCACACAACCTCGACAGGATATTAGATCATTACAGCGATGATTTTACGATCATCACTCCTATGGCCGCCAAATTATATCCCGAAAGTAACGGCACTGTTACAGGCAAATCAAACGTTAGAAAATACTGGCAGATCGGGCTCGACAAAATTCCTGATCTGAAATTCGAGATACTGGATGTGCTCACAGGCATCAATGGCCTGACAATTTATTACATCAATACAGCTACAAAAAAGAGATCAGTAGAAATAATGAGTCTTAATAGCGAACAAAAAGTTAATAAGGCCATTGTGCATTACTCGGAATAAGCTTTAAGCAACCAATTCAAAACAGCGGACGATATTGTCAACGGATATAAACAACAGACGAAATGAAAAAAGCTTTGATCATCATCGACATTCAGAACGATTATTTTGACGGTGGCGCAATGACTCTCTACGGAGCAGATGCTGCAGCCCTGAACGCAAAGATCTTATTGGAGAAATTCAGGGAAGAGCGACTTCCCGTAGTACACATACGGCATATCGCCATAAGACCTAATGCTACATTTTTTCTTCCTGCTACAGTTGGCTCCGAGATACATAAGAACTTCGAGCCTTTGCATGGTGAAAGAATGATCATCAAACATTATCCCAATAGTTTCAGGGAAACAGCACTCAATGATTACTTACGATTGAATGAAATAACAGATCTTGTTATTTGCGGGATGATGACACATACCTGTGTTGATTCAACCGTAAGAGCTGCAAAAGATCTTGGCTTTCATTGTACGGTGATCGCAGATGCCTGTGCTACCAAAGATCTCTGGATAGATGAACAGGAAGTAAAAGCAGCAGAGGTACAAAAGAGTTTTCTCGCCGCATTGAATTATTATTATGCCAATATAAAAACAACAGAAGAATTTTTGAAGGCTAAGATGGAAATGGTGTAAAAAATAAAAGCCGCCTTCAATGAAAGCGGCTTTTTATTTAGATCATAACTCTCTTGATGTTACATTTTCAAATCATCAAATTAAAATATATATCTCGCCCCGAATTGCATTTGCCAGCGCGAATTCAGGTCAGGACTTGAAATGAATGTTTCTTTCAATGAAGGATCGAATTGATATGTATTTCCTCCGAGATAACTGATCGGCTGGAAATATCCGGAAGCACTTGCATATTTTCTCACACCCCATTTACTGCTGATCAGGTTTCCTACATTGATGAAATCAAGACTGATCTGCACGGTCGTATTTCTTTTTCCTGTCTTGAAATTGAAATCCTGCAAGAAACGAAGATCCACCTGGCTGAACCATGGTGTTTCACCTGCATATTTCTCAGTGAACATTCCTCTCCTGCTCTTTAAATAATCATCCTGCTCGATGAATGCTTTATAGGCTGTACGTTGTGCCGCCGCATCCTGCGTATTACCATTCACATCCACCAGCGGAGCAAAATTCATGAGATCGATCTCTGAATTCTTCGGCACATATAAAAGATCGTTCGATGCAGTTCCGTCGTTATTAATATCTCCGCCGTAAACATAAGCAAAACGATTACCGCTGCTCCAGTTCGCAAAGAAGGAAATAGTAGTGGCATACTTTCCTTTTCCATATTCGAACTTCTTGATGCCGGCGATCACAAAACGATGTGTATTGCCATACAAAGAGCGGCTATTGATCGCTTCATTAGAATTATTCAGAACAGGATTACGATCGAATGCATCGCTGCTTATTTCAGCAGAGATCGAACTGGCATCTCTTGATACGAGATAGTTGTACGATCCTGTGAGATAAAACCCTTTCTTGAAATTATGTTGTGCCTGGAAACTTAAATTGAACTGGTCTCCAACATTCGTATTAGTGAATACATAAGCATTAGCTGTTCCTTTATCGCTTGGTAAATAAACTGCTCTTGTATCACCAATACCGCTATTCAAAGAACCTGTTGGCGTGCCGAGATTATAATTACGAACCATCATCGCATTCACATCTTTTGAATAAGCGATATCAGCAGTAAGGATCGTTCCGCTTGGTAATCTCAGATCGGCGCCGATATTACTTCTCCATATTTGCGGCCATTTGAAATTCTTATCGGTAGCACAATAGAAGAAAGAGAATGGATTACCGATCTGGTTTCCTATCCAAACAAACGGAAAGCGTCCGGTGAATAAACCTGTACCGCCACGAAGCTGGAATGTTCTGTCGCCTTTTACATCCCAATTGAATCCGAGACGCGGAGAGATCAATGGTTTCTTGGTAGGAAGCCTTGTGTTATCAAGATCTTCTCCTTCACCATTCGTTACTGGCTCACCATGTTCATTGAATAAAGTAAGCGGATCGTTATTAGGAACAGTTGGCGAAGTGGATGTACCATCAGGTGCAACATATCTTGCACTACCATAATGAGGAGCATCCAAACGCACTCCGTATGTAACACGGAAATTATTTCCGACTTTCCATTCGTCTTGTATATAAGCAGATATCTGCGCAACAGTGATATAATACCATGCCCATTTATCTGCAGCAGCTGCAGCAGCCGCTCCTGCAACATCAACATCCAACGGGTAAGCACCGAATACAACATTGCCTCCAACAGGAACACTGTCTTTGAATGTTTGTATATCGATATCACCAAACAACGCAGGGCCATATCCTGTTAAGTTGAATGAGTTTCCGAATTTGAATGATTCATAAGAAGCCCCGATCGTAATAGTATGCTTTGGTAAGATGATATTGAAATTATCTGTGAACTGCAATGCATCCTGGTTAAGCCTGTTATGGATCGAGAACGGCTCATGTCCGGCAACGATATACATCGTTCCGTACTTTGTAATATTCAATACCGGGAACGGAGTTGAATAAGGATCACGTTTATCACGGAAAGTGGTATATACCGCTCTGAATTTATTGGCGTACTTACTTCCGAATGTTGATTTCAATTCCGCACCGAACGAATGCAGCTTGTTCAATATATCATAACCCGAATTACGGAATTGCAATGTTTGATAATCCGGGCCTCTTCTGCGGATCGCATTCGGGTGAGCAGGTTTTCCTTTCACAGCGTCGAGCCCGTTATACGTGAAAGAAAGCGAGTGATTACTATTGATCACCCAATCCAACTTAGCCAACCATTTATAATTCGTTTGTTTGAGATTGTATCCTTGATAAGGACCGGTCTCATAACCGAAGCGTGTTCTTAATATATCGCTCACTTCTATCAGGTCTGATTCCAATACTCTTGATGTATTGTTATTGCTTCCGTTGCTTGCAGTACGTGCAACATAACTGGTAGGTGCATCTTCTCTTTGTTCTGTTTCGAAATTCACGAAATAGAAAAGTTTGCTTTGCTTGATAGCTCCTCCTAATGAAAAACCGGCCTGCAATTGTGTAAGATCAGGAACAACGATCTTATCGCCATCAACTCTTTTACCTGTCATGGATTGATTGCGATAGAAAGCATATATCGTTCCGCCGAATTTATTGGTACCTGATTTTGTAACGGTGTTCACACCTGCTCCAGTAAATCCTGCTTGCGTTACATCATATGGCGCAAGATTCACTTGTATCTGGTCGATCGCATCCAATGATATCGGTTGTGATCCTGTTTGTCCACCCGGTGTTGGCGCATCTAATCCGAACGGATTGTTGAACACCGCACCATCGAGAGAATAATTATTATACTGGCCATTTCTTCCTGCGAAGGAAGTTCCGTTATACGTTGCAGATGCGGAAGGCGTGAGCCTGGTAAAATCATCTGCAGAACGTGAGATCGTAGGAAGCGTTGCCAATTGACGCGATGTGATATTGGTAGAAGCACCAGTTCGCTGGTTATCGAATATTCGGGATCGGCCGCCGGTAATATTCACTGTGCCCACATTTACAGCGGCTACTGCCATCTTAATGTCCAATGCTGTGTTTCGTCCCAATTCAAGAATGATATTTTCTTCTTTCTTTTCCTGGTAACCCGTATACGTTACTGTAACGGTATACGGACCACCTACCCTGAGGTTCAGAACGAGAAAGCTTCCATCTGATTTGGTGACGACTGTTTTTTTGATACCGGCATCAGCGAAGGAAATTTGTACAGTTGCGCCGGGAAGGACTTTTGAATCGGCTTCGGAACTAACAGTTCCGCTTAATGTTGTTGTTGTTACCTGTGCAGTAACTACAGTGCTCATAAGACAGCTACACAGTAACAGAACAACAAAATTGAATCGGTAGATCAATTTTGGTTTCATATGACTTGCAGTTTTGTATATGAAATCTAAGAAATTAAATCAAGACCAAATATTATCATTTTCAACCGATGTGCGTTTATCAGGCTTTCCACCTAATAAAATACTGCGAAATGTCAACTGGTTTACAGTTACGTGCACTTATTATAGCCTTACATATCTCGTCCCTATCACTCCGTCATCAAAGATGATAGATTCAGTAAGTTTCAGACTTGTCCTGATTGCATCTTTGAAAAGAGGAACACCTTCACCTAATATAATAGGATTGATATTGATCCAGAATTCGTCAATAAGATCGAGTTTCAGCATTTGATGAATGATCGAAGGGCTTCCGATCAGTAATATATCTTTACCCGGTTGGTTCTTCAATTTCAATACTTCTTCTTTCATATTATCACTGATGAAAGTTGTTCCTTTCCAATCAGAATATGTTCTTGTTCTTGAAAAAACGATCTTCTGAACTTTGTTCGTCCAGTTAGTATGTTCGATATCATGTTTTGATGCTCCGGGTTGAAGGCCGGCTGTTGGCCAGTAAGCCGCCATCATATCGAAAGTTTTTCTTCCGTAGATCACTGCATCGGCATTATCGGTAAGCTTACCTACTTCATCAAACATTTTATCATTGATCTTGATCCAATCCATTTCACCGTTGGGGCCGGCAACAAAACCATCGAGGCTTGCATGCATTAGTACGATTAGTTTTCTCATGTTGATAAATTTGTTTCACAAAGATATTTGAGTACAGAGATTTAAAGCGGGTGTGATTGTGACAAATAAAGGTGTTGAATGCGACTAAATAGAAGGCCTTTGAGAAATTTCGTCGCAAAACAAGGCGAGTGTAGCGATCAGCGACGCTGTTGTCTGAGGATCCGCCGAAGGCGGAGACGAGTTTCAGCGTCGCAGCGAAGCGAGCCGTAGTCTTTGCAGAAATTTCTCAACAGCCTTGACTTTTTCTTTGTTTCTTTCTTTTGCGTCAAGGCAAAAGAAAGAAAGACAAGGAGTATCAAAACAAAGAAATATTAATAAAGACTATAAGGCTTTAATAAATTCCTTCCACTGATCCAGCAATTCTGTTTCTGTTATATTCAGCAGAGACAATATTTGCGATTTCTTATTGAACGGCAACAATTCTTTAAGCTTTGTTCTTCCGTATTTCTGATCGATATACATCACAACGGATCCTGAGAGTCCGTATTTGATCTTACCTGTCCAGAATTTGTCGAGACTTGCAGGGATCTTATTATCAGCGATCGCTTTTTTTACTTCTTTGATCCTCGATGAATCGCATTGACCCGAAGCATAAGTTGCCAAACCTTCCACAAACCAATCGATACCTTCCGTATCAGTAAAATCAGGACTGCTATTAAATTGCCCGTGGAAAATATGAAACAATTCATGTGTGATCAGTTGTTGTGTCTTTTCTGTTTCCGAATAAATATGATCACAAGCCAGCTTATCCCAGAGTTTAGGAGATATCATATCCAGTTTTGTAGCAACACCACTCGCTACCATCCAGCATTCTGATCTGAATGCCGGCATCTTCCAATCAATCTGCCAGGTACTATCCAATGAATGACGACTTGGATGAATAAAGACGGTAAATTCTTTTTTGTAAGAAGCATCAAAGAATTTCTTTACAGAAACAATTCCTTTATCAATGAACCTCTTGTAATCTTTTACATTGTTTTCATCGGCTGCAGTATATGATAATGTATATCCTTTTTGTTTTTTGCTGAGCCAGTTATCACCGATGAGTTTCCAGCTCATGAATAATATCGCTGATGGAATAAGAATGTATAGGCAGTACTTTTTCATGTGATAAAAATACCAATAAAGGAGAAGAATGTTTTTTCTACCGGAAGCGATCCGGTGAGACGTAGCAGATGTTTTATAAATGGTGGACTGTCAACCGTGAACCGACAATCATAACCCCTCCTTAAGGGGGAGAAAAAGTCAATTGAAAATTATCCATGAACGAATACCGACACGTGTTCGCTGCAGCGAGTAGTGAATTTAGCACTGAATGACATTCTTATTCGCTTGTTTGAATAATAAATTGCCTAATTCCAAGAAGCATTATTGAGATTTCTTTTTCATTATAATCATCATATCTCCCATGAGCAGCAGAATTTCGCAAAGCCAACCAACTTGTAACTTGTTTTTGTATAAGCGAGGAATAAACACTTTTTTTCGTCAATTCAGAATTCATTGTCTCAGCTTTTATTGAAACTAATTTATCTTTTGAGTTTTTTATGTCTGTCTCTATTTCACTTTTTTTACACAATTCTCGTAAATGTGCTTCCAAAGTAGAACCTATTATTACAGCGCTTGCATTTTTATACCCTTCACTAAGTAAATATTCCGCCATTTCTAAATAATCACTGAAGACTTCTGACTGAATAAGCTCGTGTAAATTTTTTAAATAATCTTTTTCAAGGTCATTTTTTAACCCATAGATAACTCCAACAATACTTTTTAATTTAAGTCCATCATGGTTTCTACTTTTCTCAATTAGGAAAAGTATATCATAGTAATAAGATGAATGTGGTCCCACTATTCTGTGCGCTGCTGCCTTACATCTACTAATTAAAGAGAACAGTACGTTTAAATCGCCTTCGAGATGATCTGAAAGATCGCTAAATCTTGAATTTCGGTTTAAGGCTTCAAAATCTGAGATTATCTCATTTAACTGCTTTATAAACAACTCCTTTTTTATCATTGAAAGTCTAATTTTAAATATAATTAAAGATCTTTCAGAGCCTCTTTTTTAATCGTTTCGCTATTGATTTTATCAAAGTAGCCTAACTTAACAAAACAGCGCATTACTCCCTCATGCTCTATTGATAACTGAATAGTGCCTCTTTCTGTTTCGTAAATCGTAAAATACTTACATGCACCAATCTGAACTTGAGTCATTTTACTGCCATCATCATCAGGCGTGTAAGATTGAAATTCCTCTATAGACTCTGATGGCTTACCGTATTTTTCTGTCAGTAATTCTTTTAGATTAAAGTAATTAGATGAAAGAGATGACCAAGTTTCTCTATCAGGGAACATTACACCTATTTTACTAACTAAATCTTTTTGTTTCAATGTCGATACTGCAACAATACATTTTTTGTATGACGCAAAATCACCTTCTAAAATTGCAATACCCTCTTTTGTTCCTTTAAGAGTAAACCCATTCTTTTTCATCTTTAAAACATATTCAGCAAGTGTACCATTAATAGGTACTCCCTTAAATGTAAGGTGACCAGATGAATCGGCATTAACTTGGGTTTGAGCACTCGAAATCATTGTATACAATAAAATAATTATCGAGAATATAACCTTACTCATATTAAATAAAATTGGTTAACTATTATTTTTTTTCGATACGGACATGTAGAACATAACAACGTATTTTGGTGCCAGTATGCACTTTTAATAAAGCTAAGAAGTTGAAATCAAAAATAAAAGTACTGGGTCGCGGAAGTTCAAATAATACAAATACAATGTTATGTGTAATTATTTCTGCTCACTATTTGCTGCGATATCGGAAATTGGCTTCCTTTTATAGGAAATCTTTACTGTTTCATTTTCACGACCGACTATTGAATTGTCTTCTTGCACAGACAAAAAATTAAAGTTGTATTTATAAAAATACGGTGGTATAAAAAGTTTATCTTGATTTAACCTTTGCTTTATAAAATTCATTGCTTTATTTCTACCATCATAATGAAAGTCAATAATATTAAAAACATGCCTCGGTTCTCCAAATTGACCAATTAAGTAATATTTACCATCATTTATATAAATCTCTTCTGAGCCTTGAAGGCCAGTCGTAGTATCAGTATCGTCATAAGTATTAGTCCAATAGCCATCCAATATTCTAACATTGGCAAATTGACGAACTAGATTTTCGGCTTCTGTAAGCTTTTGTCGCAATTCGCTCTCGTTGGATTGAGCCTTTAATAGATCTGTATTTAGAGAATTATATTTATCAACGAATTCGTTTTCTTTTGAAATAACGTCTTCAAGAATCTTCGTTCTTTTTTCATATTCACTTCTAAAGCTTAAGTACTTTTCAACTGGAATTTTTCCACCACCAAGTATTTTTAAATTCCAGTTTTCTCCCCATTTTCCTGCCCATGAATAAAAAGCACGGATAAGGTTTTTAATTATCGGCATTAAAACAGTGTATCCGATTGCAAAGCATAAAGGATATAACAAGGAATATTGCTGATTTGTTTTATCACAAATAAAGTCGAATATATTTTTGAATCCTGATTTCTCTATCTGATTTGAATCATACCATAATAAGGCGACTGTTATTTGCCAATTGAAAATTAACCAAGAGCAAATCAAAGAGAAGACAAGCGGATTCGTAAACCTGTCTTTTATATTGTTTAGTATGTCTTTTAGCTTATCCATAAAACTGCTGTCAATTTTAAAGTATAGCAATTATCTATGTTATAATAATCCCCCATGTTGGCCTAAGACTCCAGTCTTAGGCCGAATTAAAACAATATTCTTTTTTTATTTGCAGCGTCCACGCTGCAATGATTTTCTAATTTACCATCCTCATCTCCCCCGCCCTCAACTTCCCATCCACAAGACGATTATACACTCCCTTCACCAGGTCATAGCATTGAACACTCATCGTATAAAATCCAAAACCTTTTCCTTTTATGGCATGTTCGAATGATAATTCCTGTTTCTTCACACTTGCAGGAATGTATTCACTCTCTTTAATATCCCAAACAAATTTCTTCTTCGCAAAATCTATTTCGCAATACATGCTTTTTATCTTCCAGTGCGTCGGGCCTTTTATTTTTTCTTTGAGAGCAAATGGTATGGTTACATAAAGTATATCGTCACTCACTTCCGTTTTGATCGGTTTCGATAAGAATTGATCGTGTGCCGTAACAGCATTCAATTGAAAGGAACCAAATACTTTTTGCAATCCTTCTGCTGTTATAATGCGGCTGCCGGGTTTATGTACACTGTCCGCTTTAATAGTTTTTGTGATCACACTGCAAAGTCTTTGCGTGAGCGTCCCATCCTTGCATTCGTTCAGGATCGGTTGAAAGGCAAGCCGTATAAGTTTGCCGCCACCGGATGCAGTAGCGAACTCGCTGTTATTCGCTCTTACAAGGGCCATCTGTTTTCCCGTCTTGATCTGTTGTTTGCTGGGGCCGCCCTTCGTCCGCGTAATGGGACCGTTCTTCTTGTCGTGGTAGAAACTGAGGTTTGCCAGTTTGCCTTCGAATGAAACAAGGCTGTTAGGTTTTGCCATGGTTCAGGGTTTATGATATTCCTAAGATAGGGAAATTCGGGCTATATCCATAGATATCCCGACGATGTCCCGACGATATCCCGATGATATCCCGACGATATCCCGACATATACCCGATGTATACCCGATAGCCACCCTACCCACACCCGCTATATATTCGGCTTTTGTCCCATATTATTTGTCATCCTGAGCGCTAGCGAAGGATCTGAAAGATCGAAGCTTCAGATTCCTCACTTCGTTCGGAATGACAAAGGGAGAGTAATACAACTATGACCGATGAACCATGATCCATGAACTATGACCTATGAACCTTACCCTTCCCCGTAAGCTTCTGCAGCATCATATAAACCAGCAACCCATTCAACTGCTTTTTCATCGGTAGTTCCGGGCGTTCTGCATTGAAGCGGTGCAGCATTTTATTTTGTAATTCCTTCTTCTGGTTTTGTACGCCGAAGAAAAGATCGATGTCGGTCTTTAATAATTCGTCGAAGAGTTTTTGAGAGAGCGGTTCGTCTGTATGAGGAAAAGAAAATGTTATTTGTACAGGATGAAGTTTCTCTTTTACATAGTTGCAGGAAGATGTTGTTTGTTCCAATTGATCTTCTAAAGAAATGTTCTTATAATAAGGATGATCCCAGCTATGCGCTCCTATCGTGAATCCCTTTTTATGAAGCGATATCAATTGTTCCGAACTAAGGAATGGTTGTTTCGATCTTAAATACTCATCAAAAGAAACATTGAGTGCATTTGCTAACTGATCAATAACAGGATCGTCTTTCCTGTCAATCTTTTTGATGCAGGCTGATATTGCGGCTTCATCAGGTTTACAGTTGCAGATCTTTGCTATCTCATTCAAAATAGCTTCAGAGGATTGCAATGTCACTGCTTCAATGAGCAAACTGAGTTTACAACGATAGAACAATTCCTTGTTATCTATAAAAGCAGGATTGATAAAGAATATCGCCGGCACTCCTTTCTGTTCGAGTATCGGCGCGATGACATCATGTACTTCACGGAAGCCGTCATCAAAGGTCAACAGAAAAGAATTCTTCGGTAATTTATTACCGGCTTTTACCGATGCCGCCAGATCCGCTACCGGCAAGGGTTTCAGGTGTTTCAATAAATGATCCAGATCGGCAATGAATTGCGGTTTTTTCTTGTAAGAATATAAATGCTTGATATGGATCACTTCTTCATCACTCACCAAATGATGATAAGGAAACAATGCGGTGGATGGAGCAATAGCTTTCAGTAACTGTACCGGCAATACAGAACAGGCATTGTAGAACAATTTCTTAGCGGTACTCATTTTTCAGCAGATCGTCGATGTAAATAATATTAGTATGTTCTGTTTTCAGAAAACTCTTTTGTGCACTCTTGATCTTCAGTAAAGATCTTATTTGTCTCAGCACTACTTTCGGTATATGCACCACCGCCTGCAGCATTCCTTTCTGTTTGCTTTGCGTGGCGATGATCAGAATAAAATTAAGAACGAATAATAAGAATAATCCTATCCATGCAAAACCGATGATCGGCTGGAAAATAAACCCGAGTATCATCATTGCAAATGCACCCATAAAGACAATGAACAAAGGCGGACGAAGCATCATTAATCCCATCAGAATCTGGCTCATGTTGAATTTCATCAATCCTTCCAGGAATAAAACCAAACTGTCTTTAAAATATTTGAAGTAAGTATATATCCAACGTGTACGTTGCTTCTCCATCGTTGCACCGTCTTCTACTTTCTCGTCATACACGATACAATCCTTTGCAAAACCGATCTGTTTTACTTTTTGCGTGAGCTGTATCTGTAATTTCTTGTCGAATCCGCCCAATGCATCTTTATAGAATATCTCTTTATACAGATCGAGATCGATGGCGATACCCAAACCAAGAATTGCAGATGACAAACCCATTTGCATCTTTACTTGTCTTTCTAAGAATGTATTATAGATATGACCGATGGAATCGAGTTTTGCATAAGTGCTATCGATATTCTTCGAGAGCATATGTGTTTGCACAACTTTGAATCCGTGTTGAAAATATTTGTTGAGGTTCTTTAAATATTCGGGATGAACTAAATTATCACTGTCGAAGATGATGATTGTATCATGTTTGCGAATGAAATTATCCACCGCAAATCTTATAGATCTCGTCTTGGCATGAAAAGCAGGTTCAGGTTTGATCACTTTTATCTTCGGATCAGAAAAGTTCAGATCAGATATATCACAATCATCCGCCACTACATACACAACGAAATTCGAATATTGCTGTTTAAGGAATGAATCAACCAACGGAGCGATGAAACGTGTATCCTGGTGAGCAGTGATCACGGCTGCAAAATCAAAATCCTTATCGGTTTGTTGTTTGCGGTATCTTCCGTAAGGAAGTCTAGGAAGAATATAATTCAGTATAAAAAATAATACAGGCAACAAAAAATAGAACGCCAGGATGCCGTTGATAACGTAAAACAATATCCATAATATGTTCATCAACTGTTGCATTATTTATTCTTCTTCCAGACTGAAACAAATGCGCCGGTAAAACTATACGGAAGTACTTCCGCAACGGCACAATCGATCTTCTGGAAAACTTTTACGCGGTTTGCTACGAATGAAAAAGGAAAAACATTCTCTACAAAATTAGTCTTTCCGAAATCGATCACGCTGAAACCGTTGTCTGCAGCGAGTTTGGTAAGACTCTTTCTTGTGAAGAACTGGATATGCGTGAGATCATCGGCATCGCTTTGCAGCGTTGTTCCTTTATAGCCAAGTCCTGATTTGAATTTATTGAGCGCTCTCCATTGCCAGTTATTCTTTTTCTGCAAACGAATAACAGGTTTAGTGATGAGTGATTCACGCAAACCTTTTCCGTTCGGAACGGTCACGATCAGTATGCCATCATCTTTCACAGCACGATACAATACTTTCAATAACTGGGAAGGGTCATGCAAGTGTTCGAGTACTTCGCTGCAAACAACCGCATCGTATTGAGCAGTGTTGGCAGAAAATTCTTCGGCACTCACCGTATCGAATTTCACATTAGACAAAGTATTATTCGCTTTCGCTTTCTCGATGGATTTCTCACTAATATCGATCCCATACACATTGTATCCTGCTTTGCCCATACTCATCGATATCAAACCATTTCCGCAGCCAACATCGAGAACAGATGCGTTAGCGGGAACGTTCTTCTGTAATGATGTGAGAATATATTTCAAACGTTTGATGTCTGAATAATTCACATAACCGGAAGATCTCAATATATCGTTCATGTTTTGCTCCATGCTATTGTAACTCTTTGTAGATGGATAATGTTTGTTCTGCAGCGTTTCTCCAACTGAAACGTTTGGCATTCTCAAAGCCTTGCTGCTGTTTGCTTCTGTATAATTGTTCATCGGATAATAAACGTTTAATCTGTTCAAAAATTTCATTGGGCGACTGCGGATCTACGAGACAAGCTGCCCCTCCTGCTATTTCGGGAAGCGCCGAGGTATTGGATGTTATCACCGGTGTACCGCAAGCCATCGATTCTATCACCGGCATACCAAAACTTTCGCGGTGAGATGGATATAAGAAAACGGAAGCCAGGTTATACAGATATGGAATATCGCTGAAGACAACATAATCCAGTATCTGAATTTTATTGATCAGATCTGTTGCATCGAATTGCTTCAACAGGTCCATGATATAATCACGTGTGCAATCGGTGATCACCAATGGCAATGCATTTGCATCGCTCTTTGTGTAAAGTTGATATGCTTTCAGTACACCGATCGTATTCTTCTTTGGCGCTGTGTTACCAAAATGAAGAATGAATTTATCGGGTAAAGAATATTTTGTTCTGAATTCATCCAGCTTGTTCTTATCGTCTATCACTTTGAATTGAGGGTTCGCTCCGTTGTAAACAACACGTATCTTATCATCGGGTAATTTCAAACGATCTGCAATGATCCTCTTTTCATATTCTGAGACCGTGATGATGAGTTTTGCTTTTTTAGCAACACGGGGAACGATAAAACGACGATAGAGATTTCCGAAATTCTGGTAAGATGATCCTGAGAAGCTAACCGATTCGAGATAGATCACATCGTGAATGGTGATCAGCATCGGCGTTTTACAAAACAGCGGCGCTGTATTAGCCGTGCAATGAAGAATATCAGGTTTTGCTTTCTTTACTGCTTTTGGTAAAGCGATCTGTTCCCAAACGGGATAAGAGCCGGTGAATTTATTAATGGAAAAGTTTGAAGTGGTATCGATACATTTTTCGTCCTCATCATTTCTGCCGAACACAACGTACTCATTAGCGGAGTCGATCTTTTGCAGCTGCCGGATGATCTCCAGCGCTACTATTTCCATACCGTGTTTCTTACGGCGAAAAAGGCGTTGTGCTTCTATGCCAATTTTCATTGTATGCATGATTTAGGGACGGTATCAATAAGAATCGTTGGATCCTGATGTGTAAGATATAAAATCTTTTCCTAATCAGTAAGAAGTATGGAGCTTACAATTGAAGATGTATGCAGGCGGAAGATTGCCCAATACAAATGATGTCTTCACTTTCTCAAAACCATTCAGCATACGCTCATATTTCTTTTTGTTATAGCCATACTGGATATAGAGCGATTGCGGTTTGAGTGCTCTGCGTATCGCTTTCATGATATTGGTACGCACCGGTTCGTCAATAATGGTAAAAGGAAGAGAGGATATAATGAAATCAGCTTTGTGAAAGCCGGTAAATTTCATGAGATGTTGTTCGATGTTCTCTGCACTGTCGTTGATAATATGAATATTCGAATGCGGGTATCTTTCCCTGAGCATCTTGCAGAATTTCTTATCGATCTCGAACACCAGCAATACGCTTTCTTTATTCAAACGTTTTGCGATCATATCGGTGATGCTTCCTGCACCTGCACCTAATTCAACGATCACATTTGGTTTAGAGAAATTGACCTTGTTCAGCATTTTCTTTACAAGGAAATCTGAACTGAACGCAACGGCACCTGTTACTTTGATCCTCTTGAGCAACTGAAACCACATTTGAATCTTCTTCATGTCTGCTTTTTGAACTTAGTTAGTAATTTATACAGGTGACCTTAGGTTAACGTTTTTATACTACTGAATATTTTGAATTCGACAAGTTCCAGAAAACACCTTTCAAAAACGACTTCAGGAATTTGAATTGTCCTTTGAAAAGATATTTCAGAACTGCTTTTGGTATTGCCGCAAAAGTAAAGAATAGTGTGAATGCAAAGAACTCCCAGAAGCCTGTATTTCTTCGCATATACAATATCCTGTTGCGGGTTTGATAATATACCTTCATCGGGTTCTCTTTACCCACGGATATCGATTCCTTATGAAAGATGAGACCCTTTGCCTGGTAATAGATTTTATACCCGGCTTTTAATATTCTAGCGCTCCAATCCCACTCTTCATAATACAAAAAGAACTTTTCGGGAAACATCCCTACTTTATCGATCACTTCTTTTCTCACCATCATAGCGCAACCGTGTGCTCCGTGAGTGAATCCGCTTTGATCGTGTTGCCCTTTATCTTCCTCTTTATTGCCAACCGCGGTTGTACGGCCGGTCAAAGTGTTGATAGGGTTGAAACCTGCATACTGGATGATCGTCGGGTGATGATGAAACCTGATCTTCGGACAAACCACCCCGATCGTCGGGTCTTTAAAGAACGGCTCCAGTAATACTTCGAGCAGGTTTGGTGTTACTTCGGTATCATTATTTACAATGAACATGAAATCACCTTTCGCCTGTCTCATTCCCCAGTTATTACCGGCAGCAAAACCAAGATTTTTTTCACTGCGCAATACACGTGTCCTGGGAAAATGCAAGGAATTGATTTTATCAACGGGGTCTATATCGGAGTTCATGTCGCATACAAGGATCTCGTAATTCTTATACGTCAATTTCTTTGTACTCTCCAAAAACTCGCATGTAACTTCTGCCTGGTTCCAGTTAAGCGTTATGATTGAAACAAGTGGCCCGTTATTTTGCAGATCAGTCATCTGTAATAATAACTATAAACTATCAATATCAAACGTTGGCTTTCTGGATCAAAGCAGAAGGAGTTTGCAACATGATCCAAAAATCGGTTCTGAAGTTGTTGTTGCGGGCGTAGTTGATATCGAGCTCAAGTCTTTCTTCGGTACTCATTTCTTCTTTACCACGCTTAGATACCTGCCACAAACCGGTGATACCTGCCGGTGCCATGAAACGTTCTGCCCATTCGTCGGTAGTAAGCACTGCCGCTTCGTAAAGAGGTAAAGGCCTGTTACCAACAATAGACATATCTCCTATTAATACATTGAAGAACTGAGGCAGTTCATCCAAACTGGTATTGCGTAAGAATGCACCAACTTTAGTGATACGAGGGTCGTTCTTTATTTTAAAGAAGGCTGCCGTTTCATTGCTCTCGTACATGTTCTTATCAGCAAGCTCGGTCAATTTCTGATCTGCATTCTGCACCATTGTTCTGAACTTGTAGAATTTGAAGATCTTGAAACCACGTCCTGCCCTGTATGCACTATAAACGATCGGACCTCTTGATTCGATCCTGATAGCGATAGCGATCAATATCAATAAAGGAAGGAAGAATAAGATAGCTGCAGAAGCGATCACCACATCGAATACTCTTTTTGCGAGTGGAATGCGTGAACCTCTTGCGCCGTTATCATTATAACGGGCTTGTAATTGTTCGATGGTTGAAGGCTTTCTTAAATAATTCTTTGTCTTCTGAAGGAACAATGCTTTTTCATGAAGCCTGTTGCAATAGTTCTCGATCTTAACGATATCATCCACCAACTGAAGACTGTTCAATTGCTTGATCTGGTTCATCGGGATAGATGACTCATTATATATTACAGGAACGTCAGCTGAATAATATTGGCGAAGCCAAACGATGAAGCTGAGTAATTCTTTATAATTATAAGGAATGTCGATGATGATAAGATCAGGAAGACTTGTTTCTTCAGTTACTACGTGATTAGATAAGAAATCTTTTGCAGTACTGAAATCCTTTGAGATAAATGACTCCCTGAACAGCGACATGCATTTCTTGGTCTTAACCAACGCATGGCCGATATATAGGAAAGATTTTTTATTATCTGTTGACACTATGTTATCTGTGACCGTCATTCTTTTTACATCATTTTGAACTTTCATGGTCAGTGGGTTTGAATTAAAAATTTGTTTTCTAAAGGGTGTCGCTCACGAGTTATATTACTATCAAAAAATATTCAGGTTAAATCGTTTCCTCTTTTTCTGAACAACCTGGGGTTTGTCTTGCTGTAACAACTCATCGATCTTTTCTGTTAAGAAAACCGGATCGAAAGGTTTTGTAAAGAACATAGACGCACCCAATTCAAGAACTTTATCCTTCAGCAAGCCATCGTTGCTTTTTGACAGCACTACTACCGGGATGTCTTTCAGAACAGAACTGCTGGAGATATGCTCCATCAATTCATAATTCCCGGATTCGCCTGAAGGAATATCGAGTATGATCAGGTCTGCTTCATAACTGGAGGAAAGTACTTGCATGGCATCAAAACCTGTGGGCACCGTCGTTACAGAATACTTATTGTTAAGAATTGTTGTAATGACATACCTCAGAGCCTTGCAGTCTTCTACAGTTAAAATGGATCTTTTCATACCACATAGGGTTTTCAATAAACAAAGAGAATACGGTGATCACATAGGGTAAAAGAGAATTCCGCAAAAGAGGGAAAATTCAAGGAGGTCTTAATTACATCGATACTGGGATAGAAAAATAGAAATGGAACTTTGAATTTCTAGAGGTCTTGAACAGGATTGAAATTTCAGAACAGGGATATATAGGGCATAAAAGTAAAACATATTTTCAGAAAACAAAAGATTTGTCATCTTAATTTCAAAAAAAGTTTCTTTCTTTCAATGAACCGTATAAATCGACATGCGAACCGTTGCATCTGACGAGTAAAATTAAATTTTCCTGTTTGCCTTTTCCCACAAAACACTCTGCTTATTATTAATGAATCGCACAAATCCTATATATAAGGCTATATTCATGAACACAAAATAATAAGGTACGTACAGCATTTTTATTTTCAGATTCTTTAGTGCAAATAATCCGCCAATGATGGCAGCAATATAAAAAAGACATTGTAATATAAATAATATGGTGTACACTAATCCTGCCTGATACCAAGCCAGCATTGCGTTTGCGAAGAATGCAACCGGAAGAAAAAGCGGGCAGAGCGTCCAGCGTAAAACGCGATGTGATATATATTGGAATGAAAGTTTCCCGTATTTAAATATGTTGAGTATTTTTTTCAACAGAAAGATGGATTGAAATGCACCGGCACTGATCCTTATCTTTCTTTTCTGTTCGTCGTTCATAGTGAGTGAAGGTGCTTCCATTGCAAATGCTTTCGGCTCATACATCACTTTATATCCTTTCATGCATATTTCCATGGAGATGATGAAATCATCCAGTAAAATATCAGGATCCGTTTCTTCAAATAATGAAGTGCGGATCGAGAAAAGTTCGCCTGCCGCACCCACCACAGTATAGAAATCAGCATCCAGTTTTTTAAGTGTCGACTCATACTTCCAGTAGATGCCTTCGCCCGCCCCTGCTGCGTTTTGGTCGCCTGAAAGATCCACCACTTTCTTCTCTCCTGCAACGGCCCCGATCTTTTCATCGGCATAATGTTTTATGATCTCCTGTACGCATTCGCGGTTCAATAATGTATTGGCATCGCAGAAAATGACATAGGGTGTCTGAACGTATTTCATCGCCCTGTTTATGGCTGCAACTTTCCCTTTCCTTTCAGGCGAAAAAAGCAATTCGATAGAAGGATGTTTTGCTATTATTTCAACGGTTCTGTCGGTAGAACCATCAGCGATAAATATCAATTTCAATTTGCTTTTGGGATAATCCAACGCAAGTGTATTCTCGATCTTTTTCTGAATGAATAACTCTTCATTGTAAGTAGCAACGATCATGGTCACTTCCGGTTCAAAATCTGCTGGAATGCTTTGCCCCTGCGGCTTTGAGAAAACAGCACGAAGCCTGATCAATATCCATAGCAAAATGCCGTAACCGATATAACTGTAAAAAATGATGGCGAGAGATATCCAAAAAACCAATTTCAAAAAAAGCATGATCTAGATAAAGGTTAGTTCACAAAATTGTGCGGAAAAACAACTTTTCAACGGCGAGCAACAGAGAATTTTTTAAAAGTACATGTTAAGCGCCGTTAACTAAATAAATTTCTCCTTTTTTTTTGCATATCTGGAACTTATGTTTATTTTCGTGCTACTTAACCTCCCAGGGTAATCACTTCCAATTCTCTATTAAATTCCTAGCATTTTCCAATTTCCACAGCAAATTCAAAATTTCGGCTAGGCTATACTTTTTTCAAAATACCAAGATTTAATATCTCCTGAAAGCAACCTTCCTTTACCAATACCCCATAATAAGCCGACTAATCCGGACCAACCCGGCCACTATTAAAATTTAAATTTATTAAGATGAACTTAAGGATTACCATTGTTAGCATCCTCTGCTTATTGCTTTTAGGTGTTCAAAAAACGGCAAACGGACAAGCCGGTGTTTTAAACCCTGCAGATCCTGATGTGGTGTACACATCAACTAACCATCCTGCTGCTCCTGCATGGGGACAGATCAGCAAATGGGGACACACGAATCGTTTATCGTGGGGACCATTTGTGAATGGTTACAAATCTTATTACTTCCAGGGAATGGCTTTCAGGCTTAAATTCCCGAAGTCTTATCAGCATAATGTAGCAGACGGAAAGAAATACCCCGTGTTTGTGTTCCTTCATGGTTTGGGTGAGTGGGGTAATATCTGGGATAACGAATTGCAGTTATTACACGGTGGTCAAACACATGCCCAGCACGTGGATGATGGCACTTTCGATGGTTTCTTAGTATATCCTCAAAGTGGTAGTGGTTATTTACCTGCATACTTTGGTTCTATTGCGAACCTTCTTGATTCAATGGTGAAATATGTGAAAGCCGATCTTGACCGCGTAATACTTAGTGGTCTTTCAGCCGGTGGTCAGTCTACATGGGATTTCATGCAAGGAAGCTATGCTAACAGGTTCTGTGCTGCTATTCCTATTTCTGCTGCACAACAAGAAGACGTTCCTTATTTCTCTAATCATATTACTATTCCGGTTTGGGTTACTAATGGTGGTAAAGACAATAACCCTGCACCTGGAACAGTGATCGATATCATCAATGCTTATAAAAATCTCGGTGGTTCGATACAACAAACATTCTGGCCAACGCAGGGACACGGTGTGTGGAATAGCTTCTGGGCGATCCCGGAATATTGGCCTTATCTGAATGTACAACACAAAGCAAATCCTCTAGTGTATTTCGGACGAACACAATTCTGTCCGAACGAAGCTGTTAGTGTGAAACTCGGATTACAAGCCGGCTTCGCTCAATACGAATGGCAGAAAGACGGAATAACGATCGGCGGCGCTACAACAAAAGATCTCCAGGTTACCGCATATGGTACTTATCGTGCAAGGTTCAAGAGAACAGCAAGTGGTGCCTGGTCTGACTGGTCTCCTACTCCTGTAGTGATCTCGCAAAAACAAGGAACAGTAACTCCTCCTATTACGATCAACGGTGTTCGTAGTAATGTATTACCTGCTCCTGATGGAAGTACAACAGTTCCATTGGCAGTTCCTAATAACTATGTTTCTTACGAATGGAGAAGAGTAAGTGATAATGCACTTGTAGGAAACAACTATATCTATAATGCACCGGTGGGACAGTTCAAAGTAATGGTAACAGAACAATTCGGTTGCAGCAGTTCATTCTCTTTACCGTTCACTGTTATCAATGCTAACGGCCCTAATGGTCCGGATCCTGCTACCAACGTATCTGCAACTGCAACATCTAATACAACGATCAAACTTGATTGGAACGATAACCCTACTCCTGTAAATAACGAAACAGGTTTCGAGATCTACAGAAGTGATATCTCAGGCGATGAATATACAATGATCGCTAAAACAGGAGCAGATATTTTGACTTATACTGATGACGACTTAACTCCTAACACAAAATATTATTACATCATCAGAGCCGTGAACAATACTGCAGCTTCTGCTGTAAGCGCTGAAGTGAACGCAACTACTAAATCGGATGTGATCGCTCCAACTGCTCCTTCTAATCTTGTGGTAACAGGAACATCAAGAAGTTCTGTTTCTTTATCATGGGATCTTTCAACTGATGATGTTAGTGTAGATAAATATGATATCTATGTTAACGGAAGCAAAGCATACGTTACCGATGGTGAGAATAATACTTTCACTGTAAACAATCTTGATGCATTACAAACCTATTCGTTCTTTGTAAAAGCAAGAGACGGAAGCGGTAACCTATCTCCGGCAAGTAACCAGGTATCAGCTGTTGCACAGTTGAATGGCCTTAGCTATAAATATTACGAAGGTGAATGGAGTGTGTTACCTGACTTCAAAACACTTTCACCACTTGCAGTCGGTACTGTTCCTAACGTTACACTTACTCCTGCTTTACGTGCTGATAACTTTGGCTTCCTTTGGGAAGGCTTTATCAAGATCCCTGCAAACGGTACATACAGATTTGAAACAAACTCTGATGACGGTAGCAGATTGTGGATCGGTAATTATGATTTCAACACACCATCACTTGTAAATAATGATGGTTTACATGGCGGCCAGTATGCAAGCGGGAACATCACGCTTACTGCAGGTGTTTATCCTATTGCTATCGCATACTTCGAAGCTACGGGTGGTCAATCCATGAATATTTACTGGAGAAACGGTTCATCAATACCTAACCGTACTGCTATCCCTAACAGTGCATTTTCGGATGGCCTTAGTGTTGCCGGAACACTTCCTGCAAAACCAAGTTTCCTGAATGTTACTGCAACTGCCTATAACAAGATCAATCTTGGATGGACAGACAACAGCAATAACGAAACAGGTTTTGAGATCGTTCGTTCAGATGAAGAATTCGGCACTTATGTTCCGATCGGAACAACTGCTGCCAACACATCTGCATTTATCGATTCAGTTGGATTGAGTCCGAACACAAAATATTTCTATAAAGTAAGATCTATCAACCAGACAGGTGCTTCAGAATATATCAGCATCAATAATGCAAGATGGTCTTTCGACAATAATTTGAATGATGGCAGCGGTAACGGTCGTAACCTTACTGCTGTCGGTAACCCTACTTACAGCAATGCTGATAAGAAAGAAGGTACACATGCTATCGTATTGGACGGAAGCACGCAGTATCTTGATATGGGTTTCAATACAGCAAATAATTTCCCGAGCGATGCTTATACTACACGCACTATCTCTGTATGGGTAAAACCAACAGCAGGAACGATCAGCGCTGCTAACAAGATCATCGTTGAACTTGGTGGCAACACCAATGGTATGGGATTACGTTTCAACAGCGGTGCATTGCAAGCAGGTATTGCCAGCAGCAATAACAGGCAAACTGCTGTTTTGAATAACGTTACTTCTAACAGTGATTGGATAAGCAATGGCTGGAACAATATCGTAGCTGTATATAATGTAAATACACTTCAGTTGTACCTGAATGGTGTATTGAAAACAACTACCAACCTTCCTTTCTCAAGTGTTGGCAGCACCTCGAGTATTTCACGTATCGGCGCTACAAACTCTGATAACGCGTTCAACTCAAGTACATCATCTACTAACTACGGCGGATCGATAGATTATGTTCAGATCATCAGTGAGCCATTGAGTCAATCAAACATCTCAGCATTGATCAATCAATCATACGCTGCTGATACAACACTTGCATTGCCTCCTGCTCCTGCTGCTCCGCTTAACCTCGTAGCAACAGCTCAGTCTCCTTCAAGCATCCAGTTATCATTCACTGATAACTCATCTAACGAGACTGAATTCGAGATCTATCGTTCAGTAGTAAATACAAACAACTTCAGGTTATTGACAACATTACCTGCATCAGCAGGTACAGGTACCGTGCGTACGTTCATTGACAATGGCCTGTTTGCAAATACAAATTATTATTATCATGTAAGAGCAGTTGGTGTTGGCGGAAATTCTGCTTACACAAGCGATGCATTGGCAAAAACGCTCAATAACAAACCTGTTATTGTTGATGTAGCAAACTTTGCAATGAGATATGCTTCGTCTAAAACAGTTGGCATCTCTGCTACTGATGCAGATAATGAAGTATTGACATTGACAGCTGAGAATATGCCTGCATTCGCTGTACTTAATCCTACAGGAAATGGTACTGCAAATCTTGTATTGAACCCAACAATTGCTGATCAGGCAGGCTCTCCATATACAATGAGAGTGATCGTTGCTGATCCTAACGGCGGAAAAGATACCACGACCTTCTCTATCACAGTTAATGCTAACTATGTTCCGGTGATCAACAACGTTAATAACGTAACGATCGCAGAAGGTGCTACTACCGGTGTTTCATTGGTAGCGAACGACCAAGACGGAAACGGAACATTGGTATGGTCTGTTGGATCAATTCCTGCATTCGCAACATTACAGAACAACGGTAATGGTAATGCAAGCCTTAACCTTGCTCCTACTTACGCTCAGGCAGGTGCTTACAGCGCTACATTGAACGTAACAGATGGCGCAGGTGGTTTGGCTACAGTAACATTTGCTATCACAGTTACTGATGCAAATCCTCCTTCAGTTAAAACTTATATCAGAATTCAGAATAGTGCAGCAGCTCCTGCACCATGGAATAACGCAACTTCAGTTACAACAAACAACCTGAAGAATGAGAATGGTGTTACTACCACTCAAAGCTTGCAATTCCAGACAGGCGCATGGAACACATGGTATGAAGGCCCTCAAACAGGAAACAACTCAGGCGTATATCCTGATGTAGTATTGAAAGACTATTACTACTTCGGCATCTTCGGTGCTCCTGAAACAGTTGACTTCCGTTTGGCAGGATTGACTCCGGGTACTGCATATAATGTTACATTATACGGAGGTAGTGCATGGTCTGGTACCGCTAATAACGGAACAACCAGCTATACAGTGAATGGCACTACTCAATCACTCTTTGTTCAGAATAATACAAGCAACACGGTAACGTTTGCAGGTGTTGTTGCCAATGCTTCAGGTTATATCACTGTTAGCATGGCAAAAGCTGCCGGCACACCGGTTGGTTATATCAATGCGATCGTACTTGAGCAACCATTCAATGACGGTACAGCTCCTGTTATGCCGATCAACCTTGCAGCACAAACATTGCCGAATGGCTTCATCAAATTAACATGGAACGATATCGCTTATAATGAAACAAGCTATCTCGTTTACAGATCAACAAGCCCTGCAGGTCCGTTCACTACTCCGTTGAACCCTGGCGCTACTAATGCAAACAGTACAGAATACACTGATGCTACCGTTGCAAGTAACACTACTTATTATTATAAGATAGAAGCTGCTAACAACACAGGTACATCAGGTAAAACAAATGCTGTAAGCGCTACTTCAACTAACAAAGCGCCGATCCTTGCTGTAGTAAATGATGCAACAGTGAAAACAGGTGGCAGTGTGATCGTAAATACAAATGCTACGGATGATCCGGGTGATGTATTGACAACTACAGTTTCCAACTTACCTGCATTCGCAGTATTCCAGAATAACAGCAACGGTGTTGCACAGATCACATTCAACCCATCTATCAATGATGTTGGTGTGTACAAGAACATCGCAGTAAAAGTTGCTGACCAGTTCGGTGCTATGGCTGTAGATACTTTCAATCTATATGTTACAGACAGCAGCTTACGTTCAGTGTATATCAGCTACGGACCAGAAGGCGGTACAAATGCAAGCGCTCCTTGGAATAATTACCGTGCATTCCCGTTTGCGAATCTTACATTAAGCAACCTTGCAGATGATGCAGGTATAAATACAGGTTTCAGCATTAAGACAAATGAAACATGGACCGGTAACTTCAACTTTGGTATGACCACAGGTGACAACAGTGGTATCTTCCCTGATAATGTCATCTCAGGAAGTATCTATACATCTTCAACTTCGGCACGTACGATACAGATCGCAGGATTGAATCCTTCTAAACTGTACAACGTTGTGTTCTTTACAAGCTTGAATGATGGTTCACCAATGGGTGCAACATTTGCAACTGTTTCTCCAACGCCTGCACAAAGTGTTACATTGAATGCAAGCTATAACAGCAACAAATCTGCTCAATTGAACGGATTGGCGCCAAGTGCTGCAGGTATATTGAATGTTACATTGACAAAAGATGCAGCAGCAACATATCTTAACCTGAATGCAATGATCATCCAGGAATATTATGGAAATAGTCCGTTGGCTACTCCATATAGTTTGTTTGCTGAATCAGCACTCGACAGCAGCAAAGTGAATTTGAAATGGGCAGACAGAGCAAGAAACGAAACAGGATACCAGGTATGGCGTTCAACGTCGCCAAACAGCGGTTATACTTTGGTAACAACAACCGCAGCTAATGCTACAACTTACCAGGTAACCGGTTTGACACCGAACGTTAGATATTACTTCAAAGTACGTGCTGCTAATGGTGCATCTACTTTCAGTAACTACAGTAATGTTGCTACGGCTATCTTGTCGAAGAAAGTTGTTTATATCAACATGAACGTAAACACAGCTTATCATACGCCTGCTCCTTGGAACAATACGGATGCTCCTCCTACAGCAGGATCAACATTCAGCAACCTCCTTGATAACACAGCGTTGAACAGCGGTTATGAAATGGTGATCACGCAGGAATTCAACGGTGAGTTCTATGCAGGTATGACAGGTACAGGTATCTTCCCGAGCAACGTTATGCAAAGTAACTATTGGGCAGATGCGGGTCAGCAATGCCAGGTGAAATTCAACAACCTTAACATCAGTAAGAAATACCGTATCGGATGTTTCGGTAGTGCTGATTGGAATGGTTACTTCATTGCAAACTATAACTGTAATGGTAAAACGGTTCAATTGAACAGCTTCCACAATAATTCTAAAGTGGTTTACCTTGATCAATTGCAACCAAACCAGGACGGTGAGTTGTTCATCAATATCAGTACGGCAGCAGGTTCTCCATACAGCTTCACAGGTGCATTCACTATCGAAGCTTATGATGATGCAGGAATTCCGAACCTTCCGGCTGTAAGCAGACAAACAGTAATTGCAGCAGCACAAGTTATCGAACCGAGCAAACCGGTTGATATAGCTAAAACAGTTACACCTGCTTCAACAACTGCAGCAACTGAGATAAAAGTTTATCCGAATCCGTTCCAGGATAAATTCTCTATCGAACTGACCAACAGCAGCGCATCTAAGATATCTGTGTTGTTGTACGACGGATCAGCTCAGTTGATCTACAGAAATGATGTAAATGGAAACAGTTCTTCTTCTCAACTGATCAACGTTAGCATACCAAATGCAGGACGTTTGAAACCGGGAATGTATGTCTTAAATGTACTTCTCGACGGAAAAGTTGGTAAGACTGTAAAACTTATAAAATTGCTATAGAAAAACCCACCTACTAAAAAATCTGGTATCAAAAAATACCAGATTTTTTTTATTATTAACTTTACTGACTTAACTCTAAATCATGGACCTGTTATATTTCTTAAAAGTACTCTACAGAAAAAAGTGGTTCATACTGGCGCTTAGTTTTTTTGCGGTAGTAGCGGCATTCGTTTTCCTGCTTAATAAAAAACCTTTGTATGAATCGGTGGCGCAATATTCAACCGGTTTCACTACCGAGAAAGTAAGAGCAGTTGACGGAACTACCGGCATCGATCTCTATACGGCTGATGTGAAATTCAATAACGTTATTGAAACTTTCAAATCGCCGCAGGTGATCAGTATGATCTCTTATAAACTCCTTCTCCATGATATCGACAACCCAACGATGGCATACCGGAAGCTGGGAGAAAAAGCAATGGAGACTCCCATCTTTAAAAAAATGAACAGGAAAACCGCCAGAGATATCCTTGCCACCAAGATCACTAAAACAGAATTACTGAGTTCAAATGATGAGACTGAAAGGATATTGATAGAGTACCTTAAACTTTATGGATACGATTATGCAACACTGAATGCATTCATGAGTATCTCCCGTGTAGAAAGAACAGACTACCTTAATGTTGCTTTTCGCTCTGAGAATCCTGACCTCTCTGCAGTTGTAGTAAATACAATGGGAGAAGAATTCCTGAATTATTTCAAACATCTTAGCTCACGCCGTTCACAGGAAAATGCATCTAATATACAAGGCATGGTGGCGAATCAGCAGAAACGGGTTGACAGCCTTGTAACGAAATTGTTGAATGAGAAAGTAAGCCAGGGAACGATCGATCCTGTTAGTCGTACAGCAAGTGCTATGGAAACAGTGAAAGAACTCGAAACAAAATTGCAGGAAGAAAAAAGCAAGTTCAATTATTCGAGCAATAGGTTGAAGAATCTTAAAGCACGTTTATCAACTTTACAAGCAAGCTTATCGAACAGCGGCGGAACAGATCTCGTTACACTTATCAACAGAAAAAATAAACTGGTTAATGATCTTGCCAGCAAAGGAGGCAATGATCCGGATATGCAAAAACAGATCGACGATCTAAGCGCCGAGATAAAAAGCAAATCAGGGAATAGCACCAATGCAGAAAAAACAAAAAATGATATCGACCAGTTGAACAAGGATATTGCTGACGAACAAGCTCAATATGATGCATCAGAAACAACGATCTCTGATTATACTTCTGCGATACAACGCTACACCGCAATGACCAACCAGAATCCGGGAAGCACGATCAAGATCGATGCGATCAAAAGTCAGCTGGAACTCGAGAACACACAATTGAAGAATGTAAGAGAGAAGTTCTCTCAAGCAGAAGGTTTGGTGAAAGATGATCCTTCAGCCAACTTCATTCAAACAATGATCGGGCAGCCGGCTATCGAACCTGAATCAAAAAGAACATTGATCACGATGGCACTCTCAGGAATATCTGTATTGTTCCTTTCATCTGTATTCTTCCTGTTCCTCGAGATATTTGATTCAACGGTTAAGATCCCTACGATCTTCAGCAAGCAATCAAGAATGAAGATCGCCAGCACATTGAACATTATCAAACTGAGAAGAACTTCTGCACCTGATGTTGTATTGCAGGATCACGATCCGAGAAAACAATTCAAACAAACGGTCTTTCAGAATAATATCCGCAAACTTCGTTTTGAAGTATTGAACAGCGGTAAACATATTTTCCTTATCACAAGCACACAGAAAGGATCAGGAAAGACAACTTCTCTTGAAGCACTGGCAGCAAGTTTATTGCTCAGCAAGAAAAGAGTATTGATGATCGATCTTAATTTCTCGAGCAATACACTTACACAGAAATATAACACGGATGTATTCATCCAGGATATAGCAGAGAAATGGAAAGGCTCTTTGCCTGCGTCTATCAGATCGATCTGCGGCACTACGCCATACGACGATCTGTATATCATCGGTTGCAAAGAAGGCAACTACACTCCTGCTGAAGTATTGTACAATCTCGATATGAATGTTTTCCTTCATGCACTGAGAAAAGAATTCGATTACATTTTGATCGAAGGCGCTGCGTTGAATAGTTATTCCGACAGTAAAGAATTAGCACAGTATGCTGAAGCGGTATTCACTGTATTTGCGGCAGATGCATCTATCTCTCCGGCAGATACAGAATCATTCGACTTCATCACAAAACTGAAAGAAAAGAATCACGGCGTTATTCTCAATAATGTATTAACGGAAAACATTAAATCCTGAACCCGGCTTTAAATGAAACCAGCCAGATTAACATGGATCGACTATGCTAAAGGCATCGCTATAATATTAGTGTTGTACCGCCACGTATTTGAAGGCATCAAGCAATCGGGTATCTCTGTTCAGAATTATATCTCGTTAGAATATGCCAACATCATGTTCTTCAGTTTCAGGATGCCGCTCTTCTTTATCGTTTCAGGAATATTTGTTGCAGGAAGTTTGAGAAAGAGAACTTTGAGCGAATTCATTTCCACCAAAGCAAGAACAATATTGTGGCCTTACTTTTTATGGGGTGCATTGCAGATCACTTTACAACTCATCTTTTCAAAATATGTGAACGGGCAGCGTACGCTGATCGATTATACTTACCTGTTCTATCTTCCCCGTGAGATCGAACAGTTCTGGTATTTGTACGGCCTATTCAATGTAACCGTTCTGTATGTTCTATTAAAGGAGAAGGTTGGATTAAACCCGATACAGAATATCGGCCTGGGGATCATCTTTTATTATGCCTCGGCCTGGGCCTTCCAGAACAACATAATCATTGGTTTTGTGGGAGATATCCTACATTATTACATATTCTTCGCAATAGGCGACGCAATTAGTCGTTTTATCAACGACAGAGCCAATTTCCGGCTCTTTGAGTCGTGGAAATTATTGGCGTTATTGCTTGTGCCCTTTGTACTTACGCAGGTTTATTTTCTCAAAGAGAACATGAACTTCATTGCTACCGTTGCGAAATACCAGTACGTGGAATATTTTCAACCGTTCCTCTATGTACTCATCGCTCTTGCCGGATGTGCCTTCGTGATCAACCTCACCTTTATTTTTCAGAAACTGAAAATAGCAAACTGGTTGCAGGTATTAGGCAGGCATTCATTGTATATTTATGTGGCGCACGTAATGGTGCTCGCCTCGCTGAGAATACTGATGACAAAAGGTTTCGGCATATACAATGTACCGGTGTTGTTGGTGAGTGGCATCATAGCAGGATTGGTCGTTCCCGTTTTAATGTACAAGCTTGCCGTGATGATGAATATGCAGTGGCTTTTTTCTTTAGAGAAAAAGAAGAAGAACGAGTTAACTGTAAGCGAATAATATTTTATTAAAATCTGTGTTACCAAATGAAATTGCGAAACCCTAAGAGCCGGTTCGATCTGAAATATTGTAAAAGCAGCTATAGAGTGCTGGACGTTGGCGGTGGTCATAACCCCCACCCTCGTGCTAATGTCGTGGTTGATAAATATACCGACACGAATTATCATCGCAGCGGTGATATCAAAGTCCTCAAGAAACAACAATTCATTAATGCCGACGGCGAGAGTCTTCCATTCAAAGACCTGGAATTCGATTACGTGATCTGTTGTCATGTATTGGAACATGTGGAAGATCCCGTGAAATTCTTAAGTGAGTTATTCCGTGTCGGCAAAAGAGGTTATATCGAAACGCCTTCATTACTCGGAGAATATTTATTTCCCCGCGAATCTCATAAATGGATATTGCATGAAAAGAATGATCGCTTATATCTCGTAGATAAAAAGAAACTTGGTTTTACTTACGGTTACGATATGGGTGAATTGATCCAGCGATATCTTCCTACGCATAGTATCGGTTTTAAGATAACAGAAAGAACGCATCCTAATATGTTCACCGTTCGTATCGAATGGGAAAAAAATTTCGATTACGAGATCGAACCAACCGATCCGGAGATAAGAAAATATTTCACCGGAAAATGGAAACAGGAATGGGGCGATGAATTCTTCCCGCCAAGAAGTATGGGAAAAGAATTCAGAGAAACATTCAGTGCGTTCTGGGATATCCTGAAAAGTGTATTCAAATCAAAAGTTCTGAAAAATAATAAGTGATCGTGGCGGCATCAGCAAAATACCAGGGTTGGATAGCTTCAGGCATCTACAACGGATTGCAAAAGCTTTCTATCCCCATCTTCGGCGTGCTGAGTACAATGATCCTCGCAAAACATGCACTTACTGTAGAAGACATGGGTGTATGGGCGCTCTTCTTAAGCATCACTTCTTTTGTTGAATTATTCAGACAAGCATTGGTAAAAACTTCACTGATCAAATACATCAATCACAGCGAAGCGAAAGATCAGAAATATGTTTTGACAGCTGCATTCTTTCTGAATACGATCATCACTCTCATTCTTTGCCTTGTTTTCTTTTTCTTTTCAGGATGGATCGCCAACGTATTAAGTTCTCCCAAGCTGGAGTCGATGCTTTATATTTTTATTGTGGGAATGATCTTACTGATACCTTTCTCACATTTCGAATGGATCATGTATGGTAAGACGCAGTTCAAAGGCTTGTTCTGGACTTATTTCGTTCGCCAGGGAATTTCATTAGCGATCATTGCCGTTGTTTATTACACAACACACAATGTTACACTTAACATGCTGGTGATCTATTTCTGTATCGGTATCGTTGCAGGAACGCTGATCGGTTATCTTAACGTGAAAAAAATCCTTGAACATACATTTGCCTTCTCCAAACATTGGACAAATCAGCTTTTGCATTTCGGTAAATATGTTTTCGGCTCCGGCGTAAGCACTCTGGTCTTCCGCAATGCTGATCAGATGATGTTATCTGCGATCACCAACAGTACAGTGTTTACTGCCTTACAAAGTGTATCGATGAGAGTGATCAATCTTGCCGATATCCCGTCACAGGTATTAGCAGATCTTCTTTTCCCGAAAAGTGCCAGCAAAGAAATGAGCGATAATCCCGGAAGAGTAAAATATTATTACGAGAAAGCCGTGGGCGCTACGCTATGTTTTATCATGCCTGCAGTTTTATTCATGCTTGCTTTCCCTCATTTTATCATTTGGGTGTTGGCGGATGAAAAATATTATGGTGCCGTTCCGTATTTAAGATTGATAGCTGTTTCAGGAATATTCCTTGCTTTCTTAAAACAATACGGCGTGATCATCGATTCGAGCGGAAGGCCGCAAGTGAATTTTATCACGATCACCATCATTTCCATTTTGCAGATCATATTCTGTTATTTCTTCATCAAGAATTACGGGCTAATGGGCGCTGCGTACGGATTGCTCTGCACACATGTTGCAGGCTTCATCATCACACAAAGTATTCTGAAGAAATACTACAACGTGAATTTCCTGAATTGCTTCAAACACGCTTTTCAATTATATCCTGAACTATTTAAAATATTCTCAGACAAGATCGGATTCAAATGGAAAATGCAGTAATACATAATCGTGATATCATCATGTTCGGACTGCAGCCATGGGATATTGAGCTTGGAAGTAATTTCAAGAACATGGCAGCGGAGATGTCGAAGCACAATCGTGTGATGTATGTAAACCGTCCGCTTGATAGAATTACTGCGTGGAAGAAAAGATCAGACAAAAAAACAAAAGCAAGACAAGCAAGTATAAAGAAAGGCGAAGGAACATTGGAGGATATTCAACCTAATCTTTGGGTCTTGAATCCGCCGGTGATGCTGGAATCGATCAACTGGTTACCCCCGGGTGGTATTTATGATTACTTTAATAAACAAAACAATAAGAAGCTTGCAAAAAAGATACAAGCATCAGCAAATAAATTAAAGTTCCACTCTCCCATTCTTATCATCGATAATGATTTCTTTAATGGACTTTATCTGAAAGAATACCTGAAGCCTGATCTTTTTATGTATTATATCAGGGATTATCTTCTTTCGCAACCATATTTTGTAAAACACGGAAGCAGATCTGAACCTGCAATCATCGCGAAAGCAGATGTTGTTACTGCTAACTCGCTTTATCTCGCTTCTTATGCAAAGAAATTCAATAAGAATAGTCATTATATAGGTCAAGGTTGCGTAGTAGATAGTTTTGTTGCGAAGCCATCTTCTATTCCTGATGACATTGCATCGATACAAAAACCCGTCATTGGTTATTGCGGTTCGCTTACCTCATCGAGATTGGATATCGATCTTCTTATTAAGATCGCCGAGAACAGGCCATCATGGAATCTTGTTCTTGTAGGACCTGAAGATGAAGGTTTCAGACAATCGAAACTACATCAGCTAAAAAATGTTTACTTTTTAGGTGGCAAACCTGAGGCGGCTTTACCGGCTTATGTTCATGCATTCGATGTTTGCCTTAACCCGCAGATCGTAAATCAAATGACGATCGGTAATTACCCGAGAAAAGTGGATGAGTATTTAGCGGCAGGCAAACCGGTTATTGCAACAACTACAGAAGCGATGCAGGAATTTGCAGATTGCACTTACTTATGTAACAATGCGGAAGAATATATCACGGCCATTGAAGATGCATTGAGAACGAAAGACGATACGTCAGCAGCAGCAAAAAGAATAAAAGTTGCGCAAGCACATACATGGGAAGCTTCTGTTGGCAAATTATACGCAGCGATCAACAACACTAAAAATATTTGATATGGAACAGGAAGAAATAAATGAACAGGCAACGGAAGTACGTAGCAGTCGCTTGACAGAAGCGATCGCTTTGCTTTTTGTTACCATCATTATGGTGTTCTTATATATAAAAATACTTTTCTACTAAGTGGCGGATACAACACCCGGCATATTACCCGCAATCAGCAGATGGCTGCGACGTGAGATCTTCCAGAAAAAATTAATGACCTGGTGGGGCATCAGCGGCATGGTCTTGTTTTCGCTTGCCTGTGGTTTTTTAGCAGCGAGAGATATCAAGTATACTGCTCTCCCTTTTGTATTAGGCTTTGGAATGATCGGTGCGGTTATATTATATTATTGCATCTTCAAACCGCTCACCGGTTTTTATCTCGTAACAACGCTTGCTTTCTTTGCTTTTTATCCGAATCATTTGTTGAACCAGGATCTTCCGCTAAGTACAGCTGTTGATATTTTAGTATTGTTCGTCTTCCTCGGTACTTTTTTGAATTCAAAGAAAACGGCACAGAAAAGAGGCGGGCTGATGAAGACACCGGTTACCATCGCGTTGCTTTTTTATACGCTCTTTTTCTTTATGCAGGTATTCAACCCCGACATGCATAGTATCGCGGGTTGGTTTGCCAGTGTAAAACGTTATCTCGTTTATATACTTATTTATGTAGCTGCATACAGGTTGGTAGATACTCCTGATAAATTCAGATTCTTTCTGAAGTTCTGGGTTGTATTCTCGTTTGCGGCGGCAGCTTATGGTTGTTACCAGCAATGGTTTGGTTTGTTGCCGATGGAAATGAGATATATCATGAGTGATCCGCTTGAATTCAAACTGATGAGCCAGGGCGGAACGATACGTAAATTCTCTTTTTTATCTGATGTGGTTTCATTCGGTGTATTATCCGGTGCAATGGCGGTATTGACATTGGTGCTTGCTGTGAATGAAAAAGAAAAGAAGAAAAAATATATCCTTTGGTTCTTCACCATCATCATGATATTAGGAATGCTTTATTCGGGAACAAGGACCACAACGATCATTCTTCCTGCGGGAATAGGCCTGTACGCATTCATGACCATCCAAAGCAAAAGAACATTGATCATCCTGTTCGGATCTTTTATGGTTGCATTCTTTGTTTTGTTCGCACCGATCGATACACCTGTATTGAATCGTATCCGTTCTACATTCGATACCAAAGAAGCATCATTGAATGTTCGAGATGTGAACCGGCATTATATTCAACCTTATATTTATAAACACCCGATCGGCGGTGGTATTGCTACAACCGGTGTTGAAGGAAGAAAATTCAATCCCGGTCATACACTAGCTGGCTTCCCTCCCGACAGCGGTTTATTGAAATCTGCATTGGAAACAGGATGGATCGGCCTGGCATTGACCATTCTCTTCAATCTTTTCATTCTTTACCAGGGAATACATTATCATTTCAGGATGCGGAATGAAGAGTATAAAAAATATATTGCTGCGATCATTGCCTGTTTGTTCTCGATCATTGTAACACAGTATGCACAGGTTTCTGTGGGACAAATACCAAGCGCCATTTTCATCTTCGCTTCTATCTCGCTTATCAAAAGATTATTAGAATTCGACGAAGAAGAACAAAGACTGGCAAAAGAAAAAGCTCCTGAGAATGCTTAATTCATGAAAGATGAAGATCGATCTGAAAAAAACCATCATTCGTGTTCTATACTGGATCAATATTCTTTGCATTATTCTATTATTGTTAAGTGATACCTGTCTTTATCTTGATCCTGCTGATTGGTGGCTTATTTCTTTAACAGGTTTGATCTTCCCGCTATTATTGATATTGACGATCGCATTCATGATCTTCTGGCTATTTATCAGTAGAAGAAGATCATTATTTTGTTTAATAGCGATCGTATTAAGCTTTCAGAATATCAGGACGAGCTTTGCAATGAATTTTTCATCCGGATTCAATTCTTCAAAACAAAGTAATTGCATCAGGGTACTGACATGGAATGTTGGCATGATGAATTATGAAGCCAAGGATTCCGCAACAGCAAGCATCAAGAACGCTGTGATCCTCGAAGAGATCCATCAATCAGATGCAGATGTGATCTGTTTACAGGAATTCTTTACGGCTGTCGTTCCACGTAGTCATTATAATTTACTTGACTCGATCAAATCAAGATCAAAATATCCTTACCATTACTTTTCTTTTGATCACCCGAAGTTCAAAGGAAAATTCTATCTCGGCAGTATCATCTTCAGCAAATACCCGATCGTTGATAGCAGCAAAACGATTTATCCAAAACCATTCATCGGAAGCCTTATCAGAACAGGAATACTGATTAACAAGGACACTGTTGATGTTTTTACAACAAGACTCGAAAGCGTTCATTTTCTTCCGAGAGAATACAGGGCGATCGATAATCTTAAAAAGATCTCAGATAGTACGGGCATTGGAACGAAGAAAGTAGTGAAGAAACTTCGATATGCTTATCAGCAAAGAACAGAGCAGATAGAAATTCTGAAGAAGTTAATGAGTGAAAGTGTGAGACCTAAATTATTCACCGGCGATATGAATGATGTACCTGCATCTTTTACTTATGATCAGGTCAGAGGGAATATGTCGGATGCATGGATCAGCAAAGGATCGGGAATAGGAAGAACATTCCGTTTCATCTCTCCTACACTCAGGATCGATTATATCTTTTATGATGATCATTTCAAGTGCCTGCAAACAAAAAGGATCTTTACCAATTCAAGTGATCATTACGGACTGATGACCGATCTTCAACTTAAATAAAACAAAAAACCCCTTCTTTCGAAGAGGCTTTTCTATTAAAGTGGTGTTTTAGTGTTTTACGATCCTCGCAACGGTTCCATTATTAAATGAAAGAAGATACATTCCGGCCGGTAAGCTGCCGAGATCGATCTCCTGGCGATTGCTTGTCAATTTTATTTTTGAAACAACTGTTCCTGTCACACTATTGATCTGCACATAAGTATTCAACAAAGTATTATCGTTGAACACAAGTGTCATTTTATCTTTTACAGGATTCGGATAATAACTTATCGAAGTTCCTGCAGAAACAATGTTGAATGTGATCACCTGGCTGAGGCGATAGTTACTATTGAAATCTACCTGTTTCAACCTGTATGCATTCACACCCTGCAATGGAAGGCGATCAGTGAAATTATAAGTATTCACGATCTGAGCTGAGGTATTTCCCGGAACGAATCCAATAGATTCCCAACTATTATTACCATTTGGTGAACGCAATACTTCAAAGCCGCGGTTATTGTATTCAGCACCCGTCTTCCATGTAAGTTTGATCGTACCTCTGTCGATCACACCAGTGAACGATTGGAATGTAACCGGCAATGCGATCTGGAAGTTACCTTGTACATCGAATGAATAAGTTCCTTCATCACCATCATCATTGTTCACTGTAACGGTTGCTGTTTTGATTCCGTCAACACCTGAACCGATAAAGCGTATCACGAATGTTGTTGATGCGCCCGGAGCAACTGTTGATGCAGGCGCCGTGAATACAGTGAACATACTTGCATCTGTTCCTGTGATGCTGATACCTGAGATATTCAACGTGGTGCTACCTGTATTGTCGATCGTATATGTTTTGTTGATGCCCGGAGCGATATAAGTTCCGTAATCAGTATTATCAGCAACGTTCGGTGTGTTATCGCCAACAAGGATACAAAGTGCGTTACCGCTTATTTTGATATTCGGGAATGTATTTGTACATGTTCCCGTAAGTACAGTTGTATCGCTGATCCAGTTAGAAATAGTTCCGTTAAGTGCAAAACCAGACAATGTTCCATTGTTTGTTGTACACTTATCGCTCTTATCGAATAAAGTTACTACGCCTGTATTATCATTACCTGCAATACCATTGTTGAAATCATAATATGCAACGAGATTAGGTTCGTCGCCGGTAAGTTGACAATTCATATTGTTGAGGATATCGAGAGCCGTTCTTGCAACGTTCCAGATACGAACTTCATCGATCCTTCCTGCGAAGAAATTACCACCATCGAAAGCACCGATATATGAAGTCGGTTCTGCATAACCGCCTACTGCAGCTGCAGTGCTAACAAGAATACCATTCTTGTATAAGTTCATTACGCCTGTTCCTGCATCATAAGTAACGGCAACGTGATACCATGTATTAGCTGTTAAAGGAACAGGGTCTACAACGTTTGCGTAAGTTGGAGGGTGTCCTGCGGTTAAGTTAAACGGACTAGGCGCCCAGAATGCTGTTCCGCCGATACCACCCGAAACGATATTATTACCTACAGGAGCATTAGCAGAATATATCCAGGCTTCTTTTGTATATGAACCGCCGGTTAACAAATTTGGTATCGTTACTTCATCGCCAACACCATCAAATGCAAGTGCTTTACCTTGTCCGGCATAATTACCCTGAACAGTATAAGTGAAAGTTCCTTCATCACCGTCATCATTGTTAACTGTGATGGTTGCAGTTTTCAATCCGAGTGTGCCTGTTCCTGCAAATGCAATGGTAAATGTTGTTGAACCGCCACCTGCAACTGTTGCTGCCGGCGCAGAACTAACAGAGAAATCAGAAGCATTTGCACCACCGATAGTGACACTGCTGATGTTCAATGTAGCATTACCTGTATTTTGAATAGTATATGTTCTTGTTGTTGCAACCGTTCCATAATCAGGGAAGATCGTATGATCAGTTAACGATGGAGTATTATCATTGATCGCGATACAAACACTGTTACCAACTACGCTGATATTAGCATCGCTATGAGCACATGTGCCTGTGATAGGCGCTGTTGATGTAACCCAGTTTGAATTACCACCGGTCAATAAGAAATTCTGAAGCGTACCATTTGCGCCTGTACATTTATCCTGAACATCATTTAAAGTAGTAACGCCCGGATTAGGATTACCGGCTGATCCCTGGTCGAATGTATAGTAAGCAAGAAGGCCCGGCTCATCACCGGTAAGAGAACAACTCATACTGTTTGTGATATCAGTTGCTGATCTTGCATAGTTCCAAACGCGAACTTCATCGATCAGTCCGTCAAAAACAAAGCCTGCATTGAAAGATCCGATATACATGGCGGTTTCTGAATAAGCACCAACCACTGCACTGGCAGCCAGTATTCCATTCTTATAAAGAGACATGGTTCCTGTACCTGCGTCATAAGTAACTGCAACATGATACCATACGCCAGTTGACAATGGTGTAATATCTGGATCTACTACATCCTGGTATGTAGGCGGGTGGCCTGCTGACAAATGATTGGAAGCTGAAGCAGGTATCCAGAAAGCGCTTCCTCCAAAAGTTCCGGATAATATATTATTATCAGTAGAGAAGCTTCTGATATTGATCCACGCTTCTTTAGTGTAAGAACCGGTTGTTACGAGCAAGGGAATATCAACCCTGTTATTAGCTGCTGCAAGAAAGTCAAGTGCATTACCTGCTTGTGCTTTTGCAGTATTTGCATTGAATAAAAAGATGGAAAGAAAACCGATTAATACGTAAACGTTTTTTCTCATAATGATACTTTTGAATCTGATAAATTAATAGATATAACCTTCGCTGATTTGATCAACGCTCTTCTCTGGGTTTACATTAAATCGGGTAGGAAACAAAAGAAGGTTGTTTCGATAAGATGATTGGATATGTATAGGTGATCAGATCACCATTGAGAATCAGGCATAAAAGTACAAAAGATTCCGTCTTTTCTAAATTTTTTTAGAGGTTTTGCGGACAGAATCGTGCCAATAATCCCTTTTTTTAAAGGAACATAAGAAAAAACTAATACTTGATGAACTTGCGCGACTCCTTTGCCCCGTCTGATTGGACATTCAACGTATATATTCCGGCAGGCAATTTTTCTATGCTGATAGGGTAAAGAATTTCATGCTCCACCCAAACTTTTGTTTTGTAGACAATTTTTCCCTGCATATCAGCCACAGAAATATTCATGGTCTTGCTTCCTGTTAGCAATACCGAAATAGAATTATGCGCCAATGACGGATAAAGATTGCTAATTAAGACAAGATCGTTTTTGTTATCAACTTTTATAATGTTCGAATAAATTCTATTACCACCTGCGCTCATCGATTTTATACGATAATAATTAAACCCGGCAAATGGATGCTCATCATTGAAAGCATACTGACTTGTTGAGAAAGATGAATTACCTGTTACCGATCCTATCATAGAGAAATCGGATCCATTATCACTTCGTTCAACGGTATAATTCGTGTGAGGATCTTCCTGTTCTGTTTTCCATTTGATCGATACTCTTTCTCCTTCTTTTCTTGCGGAGAATGAAACGAATCTTAACGGAAGAGCTACAGCAAAAATGTTCTTTGCGATAACGATATTCTTCAACACGGTATGTCCTGCAGGATTCAAATGCACCCCATCACCCAATGCATACGGAGGGCGAATGATGATCGGAGGATCTTGTACGATATCGGTCCAGAAATCTATTGACCACTGACCGAATGTACTATCGATAAGCCTCTTTAAATTTTTCAACTTATCTCTTTCTCCCAAATTGAAATTATCTCTTGGTTGAGTAGTAGTGATATAACAACGGATATTATTCAGCAAGGCAGTATCACGTATCGTTTTCAGACAGGCGATCACTTCATACGGATCGAGCCAATCATAATTATTCGTAGGAAAATTGACGATGATCACATCAGGCTTAGGTAACATTTTTACCGCCCTTGAGATATTGAAACGATTATCAGGAAGATTTCTTCCTGCAGGCGGAACATAAGTAGTAGGCATGCCCGTATAACAATCGATACCATTTGTTGCGATGTTGAACAAAGTATCGATCACACCAAGATCTTTATAATACTTCTTTATTTTAAATGCCCAGGCACTGTCTCTCGGGTATTGCTCGGGGTTTCCGAAATAACCATACGATGTGGATGAACCCATCACACAAATGCGTTTATAAACTTGAGCGGTGGAGGTTTGGGTTATGGCAAAACAGAAAATGGCCAACCCTACAAGATGTAGTTTTGCAGATCTCATAATTAGCTTTTTAAGAAGATCACACGGTTACTGCCAAGAGGGAATTTTGAAGGATGCCTTCGAAGGGTGGGAATGGTCTATAAATGTAGAAAAAAGCCCTGAATAATGCAATAATCACCAATCTTATTTGCAGTGTTCTTATACCAGTAGTTGAAGGCTATATTAAGGCTATTAGATGAATATGTATCGGGTATATGTCGGGATATCGTCGGGATATCGTCGGGATATCTACGCTTATGCGTCGGGTATGTAACGAGTAATTATCGGATATGCTCTAGGTTATACCTAGGATATACCTAGGATATGTGTTCTTTTTGCTTTGGGTTTTTATAGTTCATAGTAGAACAAGAGCGGAAGGGCTGCCGGATAGAAACGGAGCCCGAGTGAAGCGAGGGCGTAGTGAATAGCCGGGACAAAGCCGGGTATAGGACAGGTGCTGAAAGCCCCTAAAAGGAGCCTACAAATCACTAACTATCATACACTTTATTTAGTAGTTTTGCCGTTAATTACTACCCCATGCAAGAAGCCCTTACCAATTCGGCTATTATCAGCTTTTTAAAGGAGAAATTCCAGGGTGCCGGCTTTATAGATAGTTTAAAGATCAAGTACCGCTCCCTGATCTGCCCTTTCATCAGCCTGATAGAAATGGTGAAACCCGGTGAAAAAGTGGGTGATGTTGGCTGCGGCTCCGGTCAGTTCTTATTACTTCTCTCCCGTTTTGCAAAACCATCTTATTTATTCGGTATCGAGATCACTCAACGATTGATCGATAATGCCAATAAACTTTTCAGCACACTTCCTGACGGCTCTTATGGCTTCTCAACTTATGATGGAAAATCATTTCCTGGTAAATTAAAAGAAATGGATGTGATATTCCTGATCGATGTATTACATCATGTTCCGAAAGATCAGCAGGAGAATTTTCTGAAGAATCTTTCAATGACATTGAAACCGGGAGCAAGAATAGTATTGAAAGATATCAATGCTGCCAGCCCGCTGGTATACGTAAATAAATTACACGACCTGATCTTTGCACGTGAGATCGGAAATGAAATGTCAATGGAGCGTGCAAAAAAATTACTGGAAGACAACGGACTTACTATCATCGAACAAAACAAACGTAGAATGTATGTCTACCCTCACTACACACTCGTTGCAAAAAAATAGCAGAAGAAAGGTCTGGCTGCTGGCTTTTTGCTTCGCCATACTTTCTATTTATCCTGTTTACCGCAATTTCTATTATAGTAATGGATTGCTCACGTATGAGCGCCACCGTGCAGTGATCGAGAAACGTTCTGAGTTTTATAATCCATGGCAATACAGAATTCTTTGTCCTTTTATTATTGAAGGAATGTTGTGGACGTACAATCACACGATCGATAAGATCTATCCTATCGAAGAGAAAATTCATTTTAATATTGAGAGCACTTCCGGCACCGGCGATGAAACAGATGAGTTCGTAAAACTAATGCAAACCCCGGGAGCGATGAAGTACATGATACTTTTCATTCTCTTTCGCTTCCTTGAACATTTCTTCATCTTTTATCTTGTATGGCGGTTATGGAGTTATTGGGTAAAAAGTGATTGGCTGAAATTCTTTGCGATCAATTTCCTGGCATTGTCATTTGGGAATGCCGTTACTGCTGCGGATCTTTCTTTCAATTCCTATATGGATATCATTTTCTATTTGCTTACAGCGAATATCATTGTTTATAAGAAGAATCCATATTGGTTATTACTGATCACGCCACTTGCAGCATTGAATCGTGAGACAGGAATGCTGATACCGGCATTGTATTTTATCTCGCAAGCCGATCTCGGAAAATTCGATCTGAAGAAATTCAATATAAAAGATATCGTCTTCCCGAAAAAAGAAACATGGATACTGACGGTGATCTGTTATATCATGTTCATTGCCATTTTTGTTGGGTTGAAGATGTATTACGGTTATCGTCCGCAGCAATTCTGGAAAGCAGCTGCAGGCTGGCCGATGCTGAAGTTGAACCTGTTCAGCGCCGTTGGCGTGAAAGCATATATGGAACTGATCGGAACATTGGCTTTGATACCATTGATCATTGTGTATAAGTTCAGATCTTTCCCTTACCTTCTGAGAAAATGGTTCTTATTTTTAGTGCCTGTATGGTTTGCGGTGCATTATGTGTCGGTAGTAGCTTATCAACCGAGATTATTCATGGTGCCGATGACGATGATCATGCTGCCGATGGTATTGTTGCTGATCGAAAAAGAGATCGAAAGAAAACAAACTACTTAACCCATTAATATGAAGGCATACATTCAATTGATTCGACCAAAGGATTGGGCAAAGAACCTGTTCATGTTCGTGCCTGTATTCTTTGCGAAAGAGATATTCAATTTTGATATTCTTTCGAATGTATTGGCAGGCTTCGCTTGCTTTTGTTGTATCGCCAGCAGCATTTATATCATCAACGATTACCGGGATATCGAAGACGATAAGATACACCCTGTAAAAAGTAAACGTCCGCTTGCATCCGGTGCCGTTTCCAAATCAACTGCATTGATCATTTGTACACTACTGATCATAGCAGGATTCACAGGCGCATGGTTCATCCGCGATAAATTCTTATTCGTTCTCGGCATTTATTTCTTACTGAACATCGGTTATTCATTCGGTTTAAAGAATATTCCTATCCTCGATATCATCATCATCGCTATCGGTTTTGTTTTAAGAGTGAAGGGTGGCGCTGTGATAGCCAGGATCGGTTTAAGCGAATGGTTAACGATCATGGTCTTTCTTCTTGCCTTATTCATGGCGATGGCAAAAAGGAGAGATGATGTATTGATCAAACTTTCTTCCGGCAGCGATATGCGTAAAGCTGTGAAAGGTTATAATCTCGAATTCATCAACGTAGCGCTTTCTTTGATCTGCGCTGTTATCGTTGTTTCTTATTTTATGTACACCATGTCGCCCGAGATACTCGCTCGCCTTGGCACATACCGTTTATATTACACTTGTTTATTCGTGCTTGCCGGTATCTTTCGTTATTTACAATTGATATTCGTGCAGCAGAATTCGCAATCTCCTACCAAGATATTATATAAGGACAGGTTCATTCAGATAAGTATCTTACTTTGGATGGCGAGTTTTTATATCATTCTTTATATGAAGGATATTCACATCTTCAATTGATCATTTTGCAAAAGACAATTGCCTTCTTCGATTTCGACGGAACGATCACCCGCAAAGACACAATGCTGGAGTTCATCAAATTCAGCAAAGGAAACGGCAATTATATCATCGGAATGATGATCCTCTCCCCTTCTTTATTGCTGATGAAATTTGGTTTACTGAGTAAGAAAGTGGCAAAAGAAAAAATGCTCGGTTACTTCTTTGCAGGAACCCAGATAAATGAGTTCAACAAAACTTGTCAGCAATTCATCGAACAAAAGGTCCCTTCTCTCATTCGCACCGATGCGATGAATAAGATACGAGAACATCTTTCCAATGGAAATGAAGTGGTAGTTGTATCTGCCTCAGCCGAGAACTGGATGAGCGGATGGTGTCTTGCAAACGGTTTAAAAGTGATCGCCACCAAACTTGAAGTGATCAATAATAAGATCACCGGTAAACTCAACGGAGAGAATTGCAACGGGATAGAAAAAGTAAACCGGATCAAACAAGCGTATGATCCGGCTAACTATGATGCGATCTATTGTTATGGTGATACAGAGGGTGATCAACCGATGTTACAGATCGCAACACATCCCTTTTACAGGTTATTCAAGTCTTAAAGTTTAATGATCTTCTTATTCTGTTTCTTCATTCCGTCGTAAGTAATGTTGATGATATAAGTTCCCGGAGGATATCTTGACATATCGATCTGGTGAACGAATTCAGTATCTGTTGCAAAGAACTCTTCGCTGTAAACAGTAACACCATTCATATTCGACAACACTACTTTTATCTTCCTGCTATCATGTACCAATGCGAATTGAACATTTGCAATTGACTGAACGGGATTCGGGAATACCGTGAACTCATCCCTGATGATCAACGGACGAGCCGGAGCAACCGTTACGTGCATCGTATCTTTTCCAAGTGCACCATCATCATCAGTTACTGTTAACTCAACATCATATTCACCTTGTATAAGATTGTTGAATACACTATGCCATACGTTCGGTGTAACAAGCACAGCCTGAACAGGGCCTGATATCACTTTCCATTTGCATGACACGACCTGTCCGTCAACATCCACACCCGAACCATTTAAGAATACCAGGTCAGATGGAATATTGATCGTTGTATCATTTCCTGCAAATGCTTTCGGTGCACGGTTTGGAATGGCATACACTGCAACAAGCATTGTATCCTTATCCAACACACCATTATTATCAGTTACAGTCAATTCATATTTATAAGTTCCTTGTGTAAGATTGCTGATGCCGGTTTGAGCAGCATTTGCATCAGCGATCACACCGCCTGCAGGACCGGATAATTTCACCCAGTGATAATTAGTGATCGTTCCGTCCGGATCATAAGATGCACTACCGTTCAATGTTGACATATCATTAGGGAGGATGATCGTCTGATCAATTCCTGCCACTGCAACCGGTGCCTGGTTCGGTATCGGGCTTACAACAACTTTCATTGTATCCTTATCCCAATCACCATCGTTATCAAATACTGTCAATTCAAAATAATAAGTTCCCCCGATCAGGTTGATAACCTCAGTTTGCATAGAACCCGGGTTCACGATATTACCGTGAGTAGGCCCATCGATCTTCGACCATTGGTAAGAAACGATCGTTCCATCGATATCATAAGATCCGTTACCATTCAATGTAACATGATCGATCGGCAATTGAATAGTTTGATCAACACCTGCATTAGAAACCGGGCGAACATTCGGAGCCGGGTTAACTGTTACCTGCATGGTATCTCTATCTGTTGCACCGCTGTTATCAGTTACAGTTAACTGGAATTGATAAACACCTTCAACCAGATTCACTGCAGTTGCAACAGCAGATGAAGCATTGTTGACAGATCCTGTAGCAGGTCCCGATATTTTTACCCACGCATAAGTGGTAATCGTTCCGTCTGGATCATTCGACAAACTACCATTCAAACTTGTGCTGTTTGTCGGCAATGTGATCGTAACATCATTACCTGCATTTGCATTCGGAGCAACATTCGGTGCAGGATTCACTGTTACCTGTACGGTATCCTTATCAGTTGCACCATTATTATCAGTTACGGTCAATTCATATTTATATACGCCTTGTACCAATCCGTTTGCAGTTGCAATAGCTGATGAAGCATTGGCAATTGAACCTGTAGCCGGACCGGAGATCTTCACCCATGAATAAGATGAGATCGTTCCATCAGGATCAGATGATGCACTACCATTGAGATCAGTAGTATTTGTTGGCAATTGGATCGTAATATCATTACCTGCATCAGCGATCGGGCGCTGGTTCGGATCAGGATTAACTGTTACCTGTACAGTATCTCTATCTGTTCCGCCATTATTATCGGTTACGGTTAATTGATATTGATAAACTCCTTGTACAAGTCCGTTTGCAGTTGCGATCGATGTAGATGCATTTGCAATTGAACCTGCAGCCGGCCCTGATATCTTCACCCATGCATAAGTGGTGATCGTTCCATCAGGATCGTTTGAAGCAGTACCATTAAGGTTAGTGCTGTTAGTTGGTAAAGTGATAACGATATCTGTTCCTGCATCTGCATTCGGAAGAACATTCGGTGCAGCATTCACAAATACCTGCATGGTATCCTTATCAGTTGCACCGCTATTATCAGTTACTGTTAACTCATATTTATATACACCCTGAACCAATCCGTTTGCAGTGGCAATAGCAGATGAAGCATTTGCAATTGAACCTGTAGCCGGACCGGAAATCTTCACCCATGAATATGATGAGATCGTTCCGTCAGGATCAGATGATAAACTACCATCAAGATCTGTTGTATTAACCGGAAGCGTGATAACGATATCGCTTCCTGCATTTGCAGTTGGCGCAACATTCGGTGCAGGATTCACTGTTACTTTCATTGTATCCTTATCTGTTGCACCGCTATTATCTGTTACTGTTAATTCGTATTGATAAACTCCCTGAACAAGTCCGTTCGCATTTGCGATCGCTGATGCAGCATTTGTGATTGCACCTGCAGCCGGGCCGGAGATCTTCACCCAAGAATATGATGAGATCGTTCCGTCAGGATCGTTCGATAAACTACCATTGAGGTTTGTGTTATTAGTAGGAAGTGTGATCGATACATCAGAACCTGCGTTTGCATTTGGTGCAACGTTCGGTGCAGGGTTCACTGTTACTTTCACTGTATCTCTATCGGTAGCGCCGCTGTTATCAGTAACTGTTAATTGATATTGATAAACGCCTTGCACCAACCCTACAGCTATTGCCGTAGGAGAAGTTGCACTCAATAAAGAACCTGTTGCTGGTCCTGATATTTTCACCCATGCGTAAGATGAGATAGTTCCGTCAGGATCATTCGAAGCTGTACCGTTAAGGTTTGTGCTGTTAGTAGGTAAAGTGATAACGATATCCGTTCCTGCGTTTGCATTCGGAACAACGTTTGGTGCAGGATTGACTGTCACCTGCATTGTATCTCTATCGATCGCACCGCTATTATCTGTTACCGTTAATTGATATTTGTATACACCTTGCACCAATCCGCTTGCAGTTGCAATAGCAGAAGATGCATTTGTAATTGTACCTGTGGCCGGGCCTGAGATCTTCACCCATGCATAAGTTGAAATCGTTCCGTCAGGGTCGTTCGATAAACTACCATTCAAACTTGTACTGTTCGTTGGCAAAGTGATAACGATGTCAGATCCTGCATTTGCATTCGGAACAACATTCGGTGCAGGATTAACAGTTACCTGCATAGTGTCTTTATCTGTTGCACCGCTGTTATCAGTTACTGTCAATTCAAATTTATATACTCCCTGAACAAGTGATGTTGCAGTTGCAATTGATGAAGTAGCATTTGTGATGGAACCTGTAGCCGGACCAGATATCTTCACCCATGAATAAGTTGAGATCGTTCCGTCAGGGTCGTTCGACAAACTACCATTCAGATTTGTGTTATTAGTAGGAAGTGTAATTGTTACATCAGAACCTGCATTTGCATTTGGTACAACGTTCGGCGCAGGATTTACTGTAACCTGTACGGTATCTCTTCCTGTTGCGCTGTTATTATCAGTAACAGTCAATTGGAATTTATATACGCCCTGAACAAGTCCAGTAAGATTTGTTGTAGCTGCAGTCGGACTTACAATTGTACCGGCAGTTGGGCCGGATACTTTTATCCATTGATAACCGATGATCGTTCCATCGGCATCAGTACCACTACCTGTTAATGTTGTTGTATTAGTAGGTAATGTGATCGTCTTATCTGTTCCTGCGTTTGCAGTTGGCGGAACGTTCGGAGCAGGATTCACTGTTACCTGAACAGTATCTCTTCCTGTTGCACCATTATTATCTGTAACTGTCAATTGGAATTTGTAAACACCTTGTACAAGGTTGATCACATTCGTTGTTGCAGCATTTGCGGTTACAATTGTTCCTGATGTTGGTCCTGATATTTTCAACCATGCATAAGAAGCGATCGTTCCGTCAACATCGGTACCGCTACCGGTCAATGTTGTAGAGTTAGTAGGTAATGTGATCGTTTTATCTGTTCCTGCATTGGCAGTTGGTGCCTGGTTCGGAGCAGGATTCACTAATACTTGTACAGTATCTTTATCTGTTGCGCCGCTATTATCAGTAACCGTTAACTGGAACCAATATGTTCCTTGTGTTAACCCGGTAACAGTTGTTTGTGCTGCTGCCGGAGTAGTAATTGTTCCTGCAACGGGTCCTAATATCTTCACCCATGCATAAGTTGAGATCGTTCCATCAGGATCGTTTGAACCTGTACCGCTAAGACTTACACTATTAGCCGGTAAAGTGATAACAATATCTAAACCTGCATTTGCATTTGGAGCAACATTCGCTGCAGGATTCACAGTTACCTGCATTGTATCCTTATCAGTAGCGCCGCTGTTATCGGTTACGGTTAATTGAAATTTATATACACCCTGAACAAGTGATGTAGCAGTTGCAATTGCAGATGATGCATTTGTGATCGTACCTGATGTTGGTCCTGATATCTTCACCCATGCATAAGTTGAGATCGTTCCGTCAGGATCATTCGACAAACTACCATTCAAACTTGTACTATTTGTAGGCAATGTGATCGTAACATCAGAACCTGCATTTGCATTCGGCACCTGGTTTGGTAACGGATTTACCGTAACCTTTACTGTATCCTTATCAATACCACCGTTATTATCGGTAACGGTTAATTGATAATAGTATGTTCCTAATATAAGTCCTGTAATATTAGTTGATGAAAGCGCTGCATTCACAATTGTACTTATACCGGGACCTGAGATCTGCGTCCATGCATAAGTTGAGATCGTTCCGTCAGGATCGTTTGATGCCGATCCGTTCAATGTTGCAGTTATTGTTGGTAAACTGATAGTGATATCAGTACCTGCGTTTGCATTTGGCAATTGATTCAATGGCGGGTTACCATCATCATATTCATAAGCACCCACGTCGAAGCCCGTCATCTTCGGTCTTGCTACCGCATCCATATCATTGGTAACACCAATTGAGAAAAGATCGAAACCTGCGTCTATCGCCGGAGAAGTAAGCTGCAAATGATAATCGTTAGAAGCTGCATTCACGAATTTTACTTCGGCAATGGTTGGTTTCTTAAGATTGTTTGTATTGATAGTGCCTGTTAGATTTGACGAAAGCACCATGTATTTATCATTGAATACATCCGGTGATTGCGGAGCAACCATCAGGTTATTACTTACACGATTGGCTGTTGCCATCGTTGCATAAGTATCATACACACGTATACAGTGACCGGCACTATTCACCACCGTGTTATTCATCAGGTGGATCTGTAATCCGGAATAAAGATTATTCGGTTGCGGGCGGTCATCTATAATGATACCATCCTGTCCTGTTGAAGTTCCGTCGAAACCTGCATTGATCACAACGTTGTTGTAAACTTTCAACTGTCCTGTACCGAATATCTGCATACCATTACCGGTACCGGTATTGATATAATTATCGTAAACTGATCCTGTACACTTACCACCGAAGATGATACCTGATTGTTGAACAGCCATGTTCTTCAAACCATAATTCGTTACGATGTTATGGTGAATAGAAGAGTTAGGTGATGATGCCAACTGGATACCATCCCATCCTGCCGAGTCGATGATGTTGTTATAGATCTGAACATTGTTCTGTAAGATCGGTTCAACCGTGATCGGGTTACCGTTATAATCAAGTACATCGTATGATGATGAAGTTGCACCGAGATACATCGCTTCACCACCGGCATTGTGAATATAGTTATCGTGATAATAAAGATTCTTGTTCGTCCAACCCTGTCTCCATGTTCCGGAGTCAGCATCAGCAGGTGGTTTAGAAGTGAAGATACCTACACCTGTATTCTGTAATTCCACGTGATCGATCTCATAGTCTGTTGTACTATCCATGATCGAAAGACCTGACGGAGTTGAAGGAGGAATACCTTGTGTTTTCAAACCATACGTTACACTCGCATCACCTGTTCCGGTGAATTTGAAATAACGACTCTTTACGATGCGGATACCGTAACCATTCACACCTTTCGAAATAACTTGTCCGCCGCAATTGATGATCGTGATCGGAGCCGTTGCTGTACCGATCACTCCGCTTAATGAGATATAATTATAAGTACCTGCAGTGATACAAAGTTTTTGACCGGGTTGAACAGGGCTGGCTCCTCCGTTGGTGAAATAAATACCGCCATCAGTTCCGGCTGATAAAGTTTTATCGCAACCGCAAGAACCGGCAGCATTCACGTTCAATGTCATTGTATCGCTTGAAGTAGCGCCGCCATTATCTGTTACTTGTAATCTGAATTTATAAGTTCCCTGTACCAATGAACTCACTCCTGTTGTTGCAGAAGTTGGATTGGCGATCGTACCTGATGTCGGACCGGAGATCTTTGTCCATTGATAACCTGAGATCGTTCCGTCGGGATCATTACCGCTTCCGTTCAGTGTGGAAGAATTATTCGGTAATACTATCGTTGCATCTGATCCGGCGTTTGCCGAGGGAGATTGATTTGAACCGATGATAGGATTCACTACAACCTGCATCGTATCGCTTGATGATGCACCCTGGTCATCTGTTGCGGTGTATTTGAATTTATAAGTTCCCTGAACTAATCCTAATACAACAGTTATATCGAGCAACGGAGTTTGAATGGTTGCAGAAGCAGGACCGGAAATTTGTGTCCATGATCTGCTTACTATAGAACCATCGCTATCAGTTGCAGAACCGCTTAATGTTGTTAATGCAATAGGTAATGTGATCGCCTGATCAACACCTGCACTAACAACAGGAGCAGCATTAAGTGTTATGGTTCCTGTGAGTGATTGTCTCGCCATCCATTGATAAAGATTTTGCGAAACACCATCGAGTGTGAAATTGCTTGGAGTTGTACCGCCACCGCCGTAGAAGTTAGCCCAGCAGCAGTGACCGCCGCCGCCAAAATTCGTTTGAACGTAAATAGCAGAGTTAGGTCTTACAGAATTCATTCTGTCGACTCTTGTCTGCATATCACGAAAATCATTTGCTTGTTCAAAACTTAATAATCTTCCGCCCTGGCTTGCGAAGTTGTCGAACAAGTTTGGGTAAGGAGAATTATCATCAGGCTTCACTCCTTCCACTTCCACTACCGCAGCTACCTGCGAAGCATAAGTGTAAGGCCCGCCATAAGCATCACCTGTTACAAAAGTTGTGGTACACCATCCGCCGTGCGACAAACCTGTTAGATAAAGTTTGTTGTTATCTACTCGGTAAAGACTTTTGATAGTTTGAATTCTTGAGTTGATGGCTGATTCAATAGGGTATGCTGAAGGTGGTTGTAAGCTGATCACGATGAACTTCACACTGTCAGTTCCGGCCAGCACATTACCGTTCCAGCCCTGTGTGATGTATGCACCCGGGCCGTTAGCGATCACTAAACTTGCGGTAGTTCCCACTTCACCTACACCGGGAAAAAATATGATTGTTGGGTAAGTATTGGAATTGTTATTGTAATCCCATGGCAAATGCACGTAAGCGTTCCACCCACCGATAGTAGTGAGCGTTTGCTGAGAGTTTGCTTTGTGCGAAATGAAGAATGCGAGTAAGGCAAGGCATCCTCCTCTCAGGGTACGTAGTTGGTTTTTCTGAATTAGCTTTCTCAATTTCTACAATTATTAGCTTGGATCTTGAATTTGATTGAAACGGTTTCGGGTTGCCAGCCTTTGTTTTGGTATAAAAAAAGGTGAAACTTTGAAACCGCAAAAGTGCGAAAAAATCATACCAACAGGGGGTATGTTATTAACCACTTATTCCCATAACGCTGTGCATAAGCAAATAGTATTATGGGTGCTTATAAAATATTAGTACCGAGTAATTTATGTATTTGCGAAAGAAGGAATAATACGATGGTAGTATTACTACTACAGCAGTAATTACGGCAACATTTTTCTTACGAGGAATTAAGAATCAATAGAGCCAAAAAATCCCTGTAGTATCAGCGCGATTTTTTGGCTCTTGAAAGTATTTTGAGATGACCAACCAATGACAATTACTGAACGAGGATCATCGAGGTTGTGGTAGACTTATCAGTTATCAGTTGAAGGCCATAAGCGCCTTTCTGAATGCTGGCCGGCAAGCTTATTTTAGCCTGGATACTGTTACCGGAAAACGTACATGGTATCTGTTTACCATCGGTCGCGATCAGGATAGCCGTTTTAAGATTCTGGTTCTCCAGATTCACGAATAGCTCCTGGCTAACTACCGGGTTCGGATAAACACTGATAGTTGTAACCTTATTGAAGCTCACGCGAACCGTAGGACTTAGTTTATAAGAGCCATCCCTGTCAACCATTCTTAACTGATAGTAGTTCTCACCTTGCATCGGCAATGCATCGGTATATGTGTAAGTATGATTTACGTTACTGTTGCCGATCGAGTTAACGTGATCGAGATAACCAACAGAATAAGGTTGCTGTCCTCTTAACACATCAAAGTGACTTGTATTCTCTTCGTTATTCGTTACCCAATTCAATACTGCCTTATTGTTTTGCTTTTGTGCATTGAATGAGATCAATTGCAAAGGCAATGAAACTTTGAATTCAAGTGCGCCGATATCATAGCTCACGCCATAAGGACGAGCCACATCATCATAATCGGTATTGATAGCATACGCGGATACATTCTGGCCGGAATCCACCGCAGGTGAATTCGGCATAAGATGATAATCATTGGCAGCTGCATTCACGAATTTTGCTTCTGCGATCGTAGGTTTCTTTGTATTATTCGCATTGATAGTTCCTGTTAATCCGCCACCGATAACAACATACTTATCATTGAATGCATCAGTAGTATTTGGCTTAACAAGCAAATTATTTACAACACGGTTACCTGCTGCCATTGTTGAATAACTATTATATAATCTCACAGCATGACCGGCAGAATTCACTACGGTGTTATTCATTAAGTAAACCTGCAAACCATTATAGATATTACTTGGTTGTGGCCTGTCATCAACAATAATTCCGTCTTGTCCAACTGCAGTACCATCATAACCTGCATCAACAACGATGTTGTTATACACTTTCAGGTTACCCCAACCAAATATCTGCATACCGTTACCGGTTCCGCTATAGATATAGTTGTTGTAAACAGTTCCCGAACATTTACCACCGAAGATGATACCGGCCTGCTGAACCGGAAGGTTCTTCAAACCGAAATGCATTACGATGTTATCATGAATGGTTGAATTAGGAGAAGACGCTAATTGAATTCCATCCCAACCTGCCGAGTCGATGATGTTGTTATAGATCTGAACATTGTTCTGTAAGATCGGCTCAACAGTAATAGGATTACCATTGTAATCAAGTACAGAATAAGATGATGAAGTTGCACCGAGATACATTGCTTCACCACCGGCATTGTGAATATAATTATCGTGATAAAAAAGATTCTTGTTCACCCAACCCTGTTTCCATGTTCCTGAGTCTGCATCAACAGGTGGTTTTGAAGTGAAGATACCAACACCCACATTCTGTAATTCGCAGTGATCGATCTCATAATCCGAAGTACTATCCATGATCGATATACCTGCAGGTGTTGCAGGAGGAATACCTCTTGTTCCTATTCCATATTGAACACCGGGTGTACCGGTACCTGTCATTTTGAAATACTTACTTTTCACAATGCGGATACCATAACCGGCCGTTCCGCTTGATCTTACTTCACCACCGCAATTAACGATAGTGATCGGCTGTGCAGCCGTTCCCTGTATTTTACCAAGTGAAATGTAAGTGTAAGTGCCGGCAGCGATGCAAATTTTCTGGCCGGGTAATACCGTTGACAAGTTAGGCTGATAGATACCTCCATCTGAACCTGCGGTCAATGTTTTGTTACATCCGCAACTTTGAGCAGATGTTGTTTGGGTCAATAGAAAAGTTACAACAATAGCTGTAATGCTTTTCAGGATACGGATCTGAGTCTTCATCTTCGTTAGCGTTTGTAATTCATGCTGCATAGGTTTCAACATGAATCGGGTTTCTGGATTTATAACTTCATTGCATCAGTTATAATTTGCCGAAAGAATCTTTTCAAGTTCTTTCCATAGGTTATCGTTCAGGAAACGTGAACGTTTTTTAGATATTGCATTCCTTGAACAAGTAGTAACTATTCTACTTTCATTCAAAAAAAGAACTTTCAGCAAACCGGTAAATAATTAACAAAATGATTACCAAAGAGGATTATAGAGGATGCTAATTCGACAGCGTAAGTAGTTCCTTTATTTTATCGTTACAAGCATATCAATAGATATACCTTTTAAGGCTCTACAATTACCTTTTTGTGATAAACGCAAACTTGTCTTTTAAGCGTAGGAAATATTTCTCGAAAAGATGATAAGAAAGCAAACTGATCGTGATCGTAACGGCCAATGCTGCAATAGATGCAATGATGGTTGTTCCGATATTATTCACTACCCATCCGAACTTTTCGATCGTCATCGTGATCGCTAATATCCCGATGAAGTGCAAACAATACAAACCATATGTATAGATACCGAGTTTGCTGATGCTCCTGAATGAAGAAAATTTGAAGAATGAATGTTTCGCATAATTCTGTTCGGTGATGATGAGCGCAAAACAGATCGCTAATGCCAACCTTTCAAATACCAACGGAACGGCCGCATGAAAAAGCGCCTTCTTAAATAACACCAGCGTTATCGTCAATACATATAATGATACGATCTGCCAGCGGGGCATATTAGTGATGAATCGAAACAGTTTGCTATCATAAGAACAATAATATGCGAACATTCCTCCCAAAGCCATATCGCCTATCACCGAGAATGTATGAAAGTACCGCATCGCATATTCGGCTTCCGTTGGGCCGGTATAGAATGAACGGAATATTAAGGTGAAAAGAATGATCGCACAAAAGATCATCACATAGATCTTCCTTGAAGAGTATTTTAATATCATCGGCCAGGTGATATAGAATTGTTCTTCTACTCCTACCGACCAGAGAACGATCAAACTCAACGCATCAGGAACCGCAGGCCATATATGTATCAGGTCGAAATTGGCGGCAAGGAAAATATAATACCATGCATTCGATGGTTCAAACGGGCTCGGAACCGTTCTGTATTTCATATAAGCAAACACAACGAAACCGAGGAATACGCATAAATAAAATAAAGGCCAGATGCGAAGTATTCGTCGCATATAGAAATTAGAAAGCGAGATCGTTCCTTTCAACTCTTTTTCTTTGATCAGTAAGAACGTGATAAGAAACCCACTCAATACAAAGAATATGTTCACACCAACATTGCCGTTCTGAAATAAAAAGTTCATCACACTCTTCATGCCGGGATCACTTATCTTTTTAAAGATCGTTTCATTACAGTGATATAGGAAAACAGTAAGAAAACAGATAAAACGTAACCCGTCGAGGTTCGGAAAGAAGAGCTTGGCTTTTGCTGCGGGTTGATCTGTCATGTTATAAAGGCGGTCATGTTATCTCATCGCCACACTTAAAGGAACGCCGATGATCTCTTCCAATTGTATCACAGACACATTATAATCTCTTTCTTTTGTGACCAGTTTGGATTGTTCGTTCACATAAGCCTGGTAGATCCTGTTCATCTCATCCAGTTTCATCGAACCGTTTGCCACACTTGTTTGAGCGGCTAAATAATCCTGGTAATTCGCGTCCATATATATTTTCTGCAAACGCATCAATTCCTTTTTCTCCCTGTAATTCTCGAAACGCGTCAATACCTCGGCTCGTATCATCTGCTCTTTACTCTTTTTCATATTATAACCGATCACTAAATTCTGCTCGGCTACTTTTTTTGCATTACGTGCTTTAGAGAAAATATCGAAAGGAATAGATACACCGAAATTGTATTTAGGAAAGAAGCTTGCTTCATTTTTGTTGGTGATCACAAATTCATTGGCATTACCTGTGGCCGACAATGCACCCAACCAGGCAGATTTTGATTTCCTGAGATCATACTCGGCAATATTGATATTTGCGGTGGCAATATTTATCTCCGGGTTTTGCATCGCTAATTGCACGAGTTTTTCTTTCAATAAAGAATCCTGGTTCAACAACAGGTTGTCTTTACTGATCTGAGCGTTAACAGCTAAACCCGAAAACAGTAACATCATTGCAGGGAACAACTTTTTCATAACCATAGTTTTGCAATTAGCGTGTCAAAGAAACTAAATTAAGATGAGAATTGTAATAACGCAGGAAGATTTTTAGAGAACATCTGATGCCGGCGCAAGTTATTTAGATTTATTCCTGACTTTCTTCACTCCCATATCATATCCAACGGTTTTCATGATACCGATCAGGGTGGTTTTCCAGATGAAATTGAAGAAGGATTTGTTGATGTCGCGCTGAAAACTCATCGTTTCCGTTCTCACTTTCTTATTCTTTTGCGGATTGTCTGATTTCAGAATGAAATTATTTGCCACAAAGGATAATAAACCTTGCTTCTTGAGATCATTGTTATCATCCTCATCTTTCTTCAGCAAGCTTATTTTAAGATCATGATATTCGAACCTGATATTACCGGCCATATTATAGTTATCACCTGAGAGATGAATATCCATCCTGTCAGCAACACCTTCTTCCGACTTGAACAAACCGATCGGCTCGGTTACTTTATTCAATCGTTTCAGATCGGTCTTACTTAGATAAGCATCAACAGAAAATACACCTTTATCAGATCTCGACAGATCAAAATTGAATACGGCACTTAATGTTCCTGCATTCATCAACGACCCTCTTGCATCGATCCTCATGACCGGATTCCTGCTGATCAACTCCGGATCATTGGTTACGTTGTTCACTGCCGCGTTGATGTTATAAAAAACAAGTTTGCCGGATTCATCCGCTTTCGGATTGAACTCCTCGTATATCACATCGATGTCGTTGAAACGAATAGTATCTATATTAACAGGTATACTGATCTTCTTTATAAGCTGATGCGGATAGTTACCAACTTTTGATTTTTCATTCGGTAATAAACGCCTGTCGCAATAAATATGAACTTCACCTTTCGTTATTTCCATTTCTTCCGCATCGAATGATTCGTTGAGCACGATATTCCACCAATCAATTTTATTGAATGCTACCTTTTGAAAATTCACATCATACCGGTCTTTTACATATTTATGTACCCGGCTGAATTCTTCCTTTTGAACTCTCGGCTTCACATAAAAACCATTCACAGCAGCTTTTTTGCTGAGCGCATTCAAACCGATCGAATCAAAAATGAAAAAATACATGCTGTCGCCTGATCTTAACTGGAGATTATGAGTAGTGATGTTGGCATCCTTTGCATATAAAAAACGTGTGCTGTCGGATTGTGATGTTGAATCAACAAGTATATCATCAAAATAAATACTTACATCATTCAAAACTGTTGTACGAACCCGGTCCTTTCTATCCCGGTTATGCAAACTTACGCTCATGTGCTCGATCACCACTTTATTTATACTGAGTTGTTTTAGGTCCTTCGATACACGGCGGTACAATGTCATCATACTGGCCGTATCCTTGCTTTGTGCCAGGCTATCTTTTTTTGTGTGATATACTTCCAGCTCCGGACCTTTTATATAGAGGGTGTTAAGGTTTATCTTACCATTGGAGATGAATTCCATCAGATCGATACCGTCGATACCTAATGCTTTCAACCTGACATCAAAAATATCCGACGGTCTTTTACCATCACGGATAAGCGATTCCAATCTTGTACTGTCTACTGTAAAATGAATGTTCTTTACAGAAAGCTTCGACTCAGTTATATCAGCATCCATCTCATCGAACTGAATATGATAAAGCCCTTCCGTTGCATTATAAACAAGTTTCTCTAATCTTTCTTTTATGAGAGGTTCAAAATCTTTCAGCTTCCTGACTTTCAGATAAACAAAGACGCCGCCTGCCAAAGCAACAATACTGATAATAAGTATGAGAAAGAATTTCCGCATCAATATATCGTTTCTAAAAACATACCAAGTTAAGTGGAAAGTCGAAAATCGAAACTCGAAAGTAAATTAACAGCAATTTATTCCACTTTCGATTTTACACTTTTGACTTTCGATTTCCTTTACCATCTTTGCAATCATGGGTTTCTTTGAATACCTCAATCAACTCGATCACGAATTCTTTACAATCGTCAATGGCAAGGGCAATGTGCCTGCATTGAACGGGTTAATGCTTGTGTTAAGACATCAGCTCACATGGATACCCGTGTATGTTTTCATTCTTTATTTAGCATTCTTCAAATTCCGTAGACAAGCGCCGCTTTTTATTGTTCTCTTTCTTATAACATTTGCCATCACCGATTATCTTTCGGTTGAAGTATTACGACCCTTGATCCATCGTCCACGGCCATGTAATGATGAGACCTTAAAAGCTACAATAAACCTGTTGATGCCTGAATGCGGAGGAAGAAATGGTTTGCCTTCTGCTCATGCAAGCAATCATTTTGGTATGTCGATGTTCTGCTTTCTGGCTTTTATGAAAATATTCGGAAAAAGATATTGGATATTGTTCTTATGGGCATTCCTGGTTTGCTATGCACAGGTATATGTGGGGAAACATTTTCCGGGTGATGTGATATTAGGGGCATTATTGGGAATAATCGTGGGATCGATCACCGGATCGATATTCAGAAAATTCAGCTCAAGAACATCCATGCCTGCTCAGAGCGAAAACAAACAAAGTATACATTGAAAATTCAACTCTGGTCGATAGGAAAAGCGAATGACAAGGATCTTCAATCGATGATTGATGATTTCAGCAATCGCATCTCCAAATATCATTCGGTTGAATGGAAGATCATCCCTCCTCCCAAACAGCAATTACCCGAATCAGAATATAAAAAAACAGAAGGTCAAAGTATATTGAATAGTTTACAGAAAGATGATTATCTCGTGTTGCTGGATGAAAGAGGAAAGATGCTGAGTTCGCCCGGACTTGCAGCACTTATCAACGAAAGAGCCAATCAATCAACCAAAAGATTAGTATTTCTCATCGGTGGCGCTTTTGGCGTTGATGAACCGGTGAAGAAGAGGGCAAATTTTACATGGTCCTTCTCTCAATTGGTATTCCCTCATCAGATCATGCGTTTGATGCTGGCCGAACAGATCTATCGTGCATGCAGCATCAATAACAATGAAAAATATCATCACAGTTAATTAAATTCGTCTCATGGAATTTCAAATGTTTCCCATAACCCTCAGTATTATTGCTATCACGGTCATTGTTTCATTGATCGCATTCAGCAACCAGGATATACAGAATAAACTTCTTTTCTATCCTGCCGGCATGAATGAGGCATCGCAGTATTATCGTTTTATATCACATGGTTTGGTACATGGCGACTTTCTCCATCTTTTCGTGAACATGTACACTTTTTATTCTTTCGGTCGTTTTGCCGAATATCAAATGTTCAGTAAAGGTCAATACATCACTTTATATGTATCTGCATTGATCGTTTCATCGTTGTTTGATTTTATCAAGAACCGGCACAATTCAAATTATGCAGCAGTAGGTGCATCGGGCGCTGTTTCTGCCGTGATATTTTCTTATATCGTTGTTGATCCGTGGCAAAGCGGTATTTGTCTTTTCGGCGTGATATGTTTACCGAATCTTGTATTTGGCATTCTCTATCTTGTTTATTGTATTTATATGGCGAAGAGAGGCGGCGATAATATCGGCCACAATGCTCACTTCTGGGGAAGTGTTTATGGATTTGTTTTTACTGCAATAGTAAAACCCGATCTGTTCAGGAATTTCCTCGAACAACTCATGCACCCGCATTTTTAAGAGAGAGTTTCAGAACATTTTTTGTTGAAGGCGTGATCTTGAAACGATCATCGATACGATGGCCTACCACCCAGATGATCTTCTTGTTCATTTCAACTACCCACACTTTTTCTTTTTCTGTTCTTGATAATTTCTGATCGATGAAGAAGCGTGAGAGTTTCTTCTTCTTTTTCATTCCAAGCGGGTAAAAATAATCACCGGTCTTCCATTTGCGGATCAACAACGGGAATGAGATCAGCTTTGCATCAAGATCTGCTTCTAATGATGAATTTGAGATTTGAAATTTGAGGTTTGAGATTTCTTCCATTCGCCATTCACCATTCGACATTTTCCATTTATCCATGTCTTGTTCTACTACAAACTCTCTTGATAGTTCATTTCGATTTGATGCAATGATCAACCAATTCCTGTTCTTAAGTATCCTGTGCGAAGAAGATGCAATATATTTTCCGTTCTCTGCATCCAGCAAACTAATAACATCATTCACCTGGGCAGGACTGAAATTAAATTCTTTAATGATCTCGTACACGATCGTATTTAAAGGAGAAACTTTTTTCAGTTTCAAAACGGGGATATGGATCTCCTCTCCTTTTGTTTCAAGTAATTTCTTCTTTTGCTGTTCGATAGATTGATGGTAGAGTTTTTCAATATCGTGGAACCGATCGATATTAGCTGAAACATTATTCTTTGCCCCGGGAATTTTTTGTTCGATCAAAGGAATAATCTCGTTGCGGAAGAAATTGCGACTGTATTTCGAACTTTCATTCGAAGAATCTTCCACCCATTCCAGGTTGTTCTCTTTTGCATAAGCAATGATCTCTTCTTTCTTCGCAAACAACAACGGGCGAACGATCTTACTTTGTTTTGGCTGAATTCCTCTCAAACCAGTAATGCCGGTTCCTTTAAAAAAATTCATCAATACAGTTTCGATATTATCATCTGCGTGATGGGCCGTAAGAATATATTGACTTGCGACCTGAACGAACCATTCATATCTCAGGTCTCTTGCCGCTTCCTGCACGGAAAGTTTATTTTCTTTCGCGTATTGTTCGGTCTCGAAATGCTTAACCAAAACTTCAGCATTATAGTTTTCTCCAAGCCGTTTTACAAATTCTTCATCTCTCTCACTCTCTTTCCCTCTCAATTGAAAATTACAATGTGCGATCACGAATTGATAGCCTGCTTTATGACAAAGATCACATAACACAACGCTATCTACACCACCGCTCACGGCGAGCAATAGTTTATCGTTCTGCTGAAATAATTGTTCAGTAGAAATAAAATTCTTGAATCTTGTAAGCAAATTCTCCATTTTCAACTCTTCATCATAAATTAATAAGCAAGATCGTCGTGTGCGCCCTGCAATTCGCTATACGCATGCATATCGCTCTTCGCTTTTGCTTCCTTCATTCCTTTTTCATACAGCGCTATCGCTTCTTCATTCAATTGTTGTCTTTCCAATAGCTTTCCCAGGTGATAATAACTTCCGATATAGGAAGGATCGCGGTTCAATATCGCCTCAAACAATCGTTTTGCTTCATCATCATTCCCCAACTTTATATATTCCAGCGCCAATGCATGCTGTAAAAAGCTGTCGTCCGGTGATGATCGTAAGAATTCTTTCAATTTTTCAATTCTGTCCATTTGTTTCTTGTTACTTGTGCCTTGCCTGCTTCTATATTATTCAAACATTTTCCACTTCCGATTTTCACTTTTCTATTTCACCTTATCTTCGCTTATCTTTGCCTTAGTTGCATAAACAACCTTTATCATGAAGATATTAATTTGTGTCAGTAAGACGCCGGATACAACGGCAAAAATAGCTTTCACCGATAACAATTCGAAATTCGACAATAACGGTGTTCAATGGATCATCAACCCTTACGATGAATGGTATTCGTTGGTAAGAGCGATCGAATTGCAGGAAAAGGACGCATCGACAGTTATTCACCTGGTTACGGTTGGCGGAGCAGATGCAGAACCTATTATCCGTAAAGCATTGGCCCTGGGTGGTAACGAAGCGATCCGCATCAACAGCGATAGTCATGATAGTTATTATATCGCTTCTCAAATTGCGGAAGTAGCAAAACAAGGTGGTTATGATATCGTGATGACCGGAAAGGAAACGATCGATTATAACAGCAGCGCTATTGGTGGTATGCTGGCAGAATTACTCGATCTTCCTTATATCAGTCTTGCTACCAAACTCGATCTGAATGGAACTACCGCCACCGTTACAAGAGAGATCGAAGGCGGTGAGGAAGTTTGCGAAGTAAGTGCTCCTTTTGTTATAAGTTGTCAAAAAGGAATGGCAGAACAAAGAATTCCGAATATGCGTGGTATCATGGCAGCACGTACCAAACCATTGAAAGTTGTTGAGCCGATCAATGTTGATCAGCTTACAACGATCGCATCATTCGAATTGCCGCCGGCAAAAGCAGGTGTAAAACTGGTTAGTGCTGAGAACCCGGAAGAGTTAGTGAGATTGCTTCATGAAGAAGCCAAAGTAATTTGAAGATTTGAAAATGTGGCAATTTGAGAATTGCCTTTTCAAACTTCAGATCATTTTCAAATTTTCAAATCTTCAAATTTCAAATTATATGTCAGTCTTAATATTCATAGATCAGAACGATGGTAAAGTAAAGAAAGCTTCTCTCGAAGCGATCTCTTACGGAGCGAAATTGGCAGAACAACTCGGCACTACAGCCGAGGGATTGGTTCTCGGAACGGTAAGTGATGATCTTGCTGCATTGGGTAAATATGGTGTAAAGAAGATCCATCATGTTGCCAATGAAACATTGAATCACCTGGATGCACAGGTTTATACAAAAGTGATCGCACAGGCAGTGGAAGCAACAGGCGCAACCGTTGTTGTGTTTTCTTATAATGTAGATGGAAAAGCGATCGCTCCCCGTTTATCGGTTAAGTTGAAAGCAGGACTTGCAGCAGGCGCAACTTCATTGCCTGATACAAGCAAAGGCTTTGTAGTGAAGAGAAACGTTTTCTCAGGAAAGGCAAGAGCATTTGTAAATATTACAACCGATAAAAAGATCGTTGCCATTTCTCCTAACTCTTATCAGACTATTGCAGGCGAAGGAACAGCAGAAGTTGTTGCGCTGAATGCAACGGTTGATACTCCTAAAGTGAAAGTGATCTCTGAAAATAAAGTTACCGGTACTGTTCCTTTGAGTGAAGCTGAATTGGTAGTAAGCGGTGGCCGCGGATTGAAAGGCCCTGAGAACTGGGGCATCATCGAAGATCTTGCAAAAGCATTGGGTGCAACAACAGCTTGCAGTCGCCCGGTCGCCGACGCACATTGGAGGCCGCATCATGAGCACGTTGGACAAACAGGCGGATCGATCGCACCTAATTTATATATAGCGGTGGGTATCTCCGGCGCTATTCAACACCTTGCCGGCGTTAACAGAAGTAAAGTGATCGTGGTGATCAATAAGGATCCTGAAGCGCCGTTCTTTAAAGCTGCTGACTATGGAATTGTTGGCGATGCATTTGAAGTGGTTCCGAAGATCACAGAAGCAGTAAAAAAAATGAAAGGAATTTCTTAAAATATTTTTAGCGATAAACTGAGCCGGCTTTTGCCGGCTTTTTTATTTATTCATTCTGTATCTTCATTATCATGAGATCGATCATACTATCAGCATTAACTATCATCACACTGAATTCTTTTGCACAAAAGAATTTTTCAGGTGAGATCTTATTAAAAGGGAAAAGAACTCAGAAAGCCTATAAGGAGTCTGACACGGCATTATTCAAGCTCACTTTCAAGTACCCGATGGTGAAATATGAACTTTCCGGTACGGATCGTAATAAGCCGACAAAAAAATGCATCATTTATGATTTCGAAAATAATATAAGACGGGAGATATTTTATAAGAGTAGGTCGATGTCGACAAGCTTTATTGTAGACACTTCAAAAGATAAGATGGGAATGCCGATGTTCATCGGCAGAACAGATACCGCAAAGATCATTGGCGGGCACCTGTCGACATTATATCGATATAAAAACACTTTTGATCCTTCTGAAACTTTGAATATGGGCATGGCGATCTGGTATTCGACATCGGATAAATTCATCGTTCCGGATATGTATCTTCTCTCACAGGAATTATTGGTGAATAGTGAAAGGAATATATTATGGACAGCTTTGTCTATGCAAGATGACGACAACAGCATGAGTGTTGAGTTGACGAGCATGAGAGAATTCGTTCCGGATAATGCGGCATTTGCTTACGATACGACTTTCAGAAAAGCTACCTCAGCTGACATGGAAGATCAGCAGGAAATTGATAATACAGAATTGAAAGAAGATAGATCCGCTATAGTAGAACCACCTCCTCCACCCCCGCCTGCAAAACCAAAGGTTAAACCAAAAACAACAACAAAAAAAGTTATCAAGAAACCATAAAACGGAATAATATGTGTGAGTTTTTATTTAACTGAAATGCCTTAGTTTCGTAATCGGTTATGAAAAAAATAGAACTGGAAATAGTGGCCTTATCACACAGCATTACTCAAACTCATTCTTATGCTGTGGTGTTGGGAGAAGTTAACGGGTTGCGTCGCCTTCCTATCGTTATCGGTGGCTTTGAAGCTCAGGCTATAGCTGTTGCGTTGGAAAACATGAAACCAAGCCGCCCGCTCACTCACGACCTGATGAAGAATTTCATGAACGCTTTCAATATCGAATTGATAGAAGTGATCATTAACGATCTGCAGGAAGGTATCTTTTATTCGAAACTGGTTTGTTATAGTGAAAGAGATACGGTTGAGATCGATAGCCGCACATCGGATGCATTGGCATTAGCAGTGAGATTCGGTTGCCCGATCTATACTTACGAAAATATCCTAGATAGCGCCGGCATTTTAATGGAAGATACCGGCAAAGCAAAAAAATCAGGCGAAATAGAACCGGAACCTGTTCCTGCCGAAAGCAGCGTGAACGAAGACCTGAAAAGTTTATCACTTGAAGAACTGCAAACACTTCTTCATGATGTACTCGAATCCGAAGATTATATACGTGCTATTGCGATACGTGATGAGATCAACAGTCGCAAGAGAAAAAAATAACAGATCATCCATTCGATGATAGTCTTTCCAAATTGCAAGATCAACCTCGGATTAAACATCGTCGGTAAAAGAGATGATGGTTTTCATGACCTCCAAACTATTTTCTATCCCGTAAAATTTCATGATGCGCTGGAGATATTGAATGAAGTGGAAGATCAGCCCAAAACGATCGATCATGGAAGAAAGAATTTCATTCAGTTCAAGCAAACCGGTATCGATATTCCGGGGAATAAAGAAGATAATCTTTGCGTGAAAGCATACCTGTTGTTGAAAAAAGATATTCCGCAGCTTCCTCCTGTTTATATACACATACACAAATCCGTTCCGTTGGGTGCCGGTTTAGGCGGAGGTTCTTCAGACGGCGCTTTTACTTTGAAAGTGTTGAACGATCAATATCAACTCGGCTTATCTAACAATGATCTTATCAATTATGCTGCAAAGCTCGGAAGTGATTGCCCTTTCTTCATTATAAATACAGCTTGCTACGCAACCGGAAGAGGCGAACAATTGAAACCGATCAACCTTGACCTCAGCAATTATTCTTTTATACTGATCAATCCCGGTATCAATATCAATACTGCATGGGCTTTTAGTCAGCTTATGCCTAAAACTCCTTCTTATAATATCACGACTATCATTCATCAGCCGCTGAATACCTGGAAAGAAACGATGACGAATGATTTTGAAAATGTGGTATTCGCAAATTATCCGCAGGTAAAAGCCATCAAAGAAGAATTATATAAACATGGTGCGTTATATGCATCCATGACCGGTAGCGGAAGTACCGTATTCGGAATATTTGAAAAGAACAAGATCCCTAAGTTTCGTTTTCCTGATAATTTATTTGTGAAGATCATTCGTTAGTCAGCCAAAGACAATAACTCGTTCAAGTCAAGCGCATCACTCACCATTAAAAGATTTCCCTTTTCATCCAGCGGCCATTGCTCTTTCGGTTTATCCCAATACAATTCAACGCCGTTACGATCGGGATCATTCAAATAGATCGCTTCTGACACTCCGTGATCAGATGCACCTGTCAATGGATATTTTGCTTCGAGTAATCGTTTTAAAATATTGGCCAGGTCCTTTCTCGTCGGATACAAGATCGCAGTATGATATAATCCTGCAGTATTGACGGGTGCAGGCGCCGCTCCTTTGCTGTGCCATGTATTCAAACCGATATGATGATGATAATCTCCGGCAGAAATGAACACGGCAGAATCACCATAATACTGTTGCACTTCAAATCCTAACAGATCGCGATAGAATTTCAATGAACGTTCGAGGTCTGCAACTTTCAGATGCACATGCCCGATCCTTGTTTGAGATGGTACAGTATAACTCATATTTATTATGCTTTCCAGAATGTAACAATAAGTCCGCCGGCGACGATCATCAATCCACCTACGATCACCGGCATAGAAGGAATGCTACCAAAGCTGATATAATTGATGACTTGCCAAACAACAAATAAAGTAGCGATATAAAGACCTGCGATCTTTCCAAATTCTACAGCGGTAAGATTTACAAAGAATCCGTAACCGAAAAGCAAAACAGCCCCCACCAGTGCAAAGCCTATTCTTGCTGCTCCTGTATGCTTATAGATGCAGTTACGTACGATCGCATCGCCGCTTACTTCAAGAATAGTAGCAACCAGGATGATGAAAAACGGGTGAATACTTTGGAGGATCTTTATCATTTTATAACAGTTAAATTTATATTCAAATTTACGTTCTTCTTCTTCAGAAATAAATTTGTTATCTTGCACGAAATTTAAGCGTTATCAATCGCAAGGCTTACATAACAAACTTCCTTCATCTCAATCTCGATTTTCTCAATCATCGAGGTCAGTGACCCTTTAGCTGGTAGCGATCTGCTATCAGCCTGTTTCTCAATTTTCAATTTGTAATCTTCAATTTGTAATTTTTATGTTGACACATACACTGTCTGCAAAGACACAATTCTATCTAGAGCTTGAAGAGCGATATGGCGCTCACAATTACCATCCGTTGCCTGTTGTATTATCAAAAGGCGAAGGCGTTTTTGTTTGGGATGTTGATGGCAAACGTTATTATGATTTTCTCAGCGGTTATTCAGCCGTTAACCAGGGACATTGCCATCCGAAGATCATTCAAACGTTGATTGAACAAGCGCAAAAACTCACGCTTACTTCAAGAGCGTTTCATTCTGATCTATTGGGTGAGTATGCAAAGTATATCACCGAATATTTCGGTTATGATAAAGTGCTTCCGATGAATACCGGCGTGGAAGCTGTTGAAACTGCTATTAAACTGGCTCGTCGTTGGGGATATGAAGTAAAGGGCATCGAAGAAAACAAAGCGGTGATCGTTGTTGTTTCTGAAAACTTTCATGGAAGAACTTCAACGGTGATCTCTTTCTCAACTGATCCGAGTTCTTATTCGAAATTCGGCCCATACATGCCGGGATTCAAAGTAGTTCCTTACGATGATCTTGCTGCATTGGAAGCGGCTTTCCAGGATAAGAACGTCTGCGGATTTTTATTTGAACCGATACAAGGCGAAGCAGGTGTTGTTGTTCCGAAAGAAGGTTATTACAAAGGCATACGTAATCTCTGCGACGAATACAATGTATTGATGATGGCCGACGAGATACAAACAGGATTATGCCGAACCGGTAAGATGCTGGCGATCGATCATGAAGATGTTCGTGCAGATATTTTAATTCTCGGCAAAGCATTAAGCGGCGGTGTACTTCCTGTAAGTGCGGTGCTGGCTGATGACGAGATCATGATGACGATCAAACCGGGTGAGCATGGTTCGACGTATGGTGGTAATCCGCTTGCGTGTAAAGTCACTATGATCGCTTTACAAATATTAAAAGATGAGAAGATGGCAGAGAAAGCCGAAGCAATGGGAAAACTGTTACGTGATGAGTTGAAAGATATCAACTCACTTCATATTGCTACCATTCGCGGTAAAGGTTTGCTCAATGCGATCGTGATCGATCATAATAATAAAGAAGCGGCATGGGATCTTTGTTTACAGTTAAAAGAAAATGGTTTGCTGGCAAAACCTACGCATGGTGATAAGATCCGTTTTGCGCCACCATTGGTGATTACTGAAGCACAGATCAAAGAATGCGCCTCGATCATCAAAAAGAGTTTATTTTGTCTTGATCAATGATGCAAACACAAAGCTGGTTTCAAAATATTCTATTAAGCGATCATCCGCTCAGGTTCGATAAAGGGACCTGGGTGGATGATGCTGTTATATCGAATTTGAGATCGTGGAGTTTTTCGCAGGAATGGAAAGAACATGCAGATGCCGATCAGCAAACAACCTGGGTTTGGGATACGCAGCAACGATTGGAACAATTTTTCATTGAGACAAAAACTTCCAAAGAGCAGCTTAACAATAAACTTATCCTGGATGCAGGATCCGGCAACGGGCAATTAACAGAAGCGTTGGCAGATTGCGGCGCATTGGTTATTGGTATCGACATACAATCCAATATGCCGGCAACGAAAAAAGATAACCTGCAATTTGTACAAGGAAGTTTTGACAGATCCCCTTTCAAAAAAGAAAGTTTTGATATCATCATCGCCAACGGATCGATACACCATACTAAAGACACTAGTGCTTCTTTTTATTCATTAGCATCATTGGTAAAAGAAGGCGGCAAATTATATGTTTGGGTGTACAGGAAGCCATCTTCATTCGGGGCAAAGATCACATTGGGTATTGTTGATACGATGCGGTTTTTAATCTCAAAGTTTCCTGCATCATTACAAAAATTCTCGGTGAGAACGATCACTGCGTTCACTTCATTTATTTCATCGATCAGGAAAGGCGAGAATTCGAAAAGAACCAAACAGCAGCAACTCATCGACAACTACGATACATTCACGCCGCGTTATCGCCATTATCATACACCTACAGAACTCGCTAAATGGTTCCATGATGCAGGATTCGAAGAACCCGTCCTCTCCCATTGGGATAATAAATATGGTTTCGGAATGATGGCCATAAAAAATAAGGATCGACAACCTGCTGCGGGATTGAACTTCGGCAAATAAAAAGTAAATTCGCAGTTCGAAATATTTTTATGACCACAGAAGAAAAAAGCCTGAATTTTTTAGAAGAGATCATTGAAGAGGATCTTAATAATGGAAAGTACAAATCCATCACTACGCGTTTCCCGCCGGAACCGAATGGTTATTTGCATATCGGTCACGCCAAAAGCATTTGTTTGAATTTTGGTTTGACATTGAAATATGGCGGCAAAACAAATCTTCGCTTTGATGATACCAATCCTGTTACAGAGGATACGGAATATGTTGACAGTATTAAAGATGATATCCGCTGGTTGGGTTTTAACTGGGCGCAGGAATTATATGCATCTGATTACTTCGATAAATTATATGAGTTTGCGGTGAAGCTGATCAAAAAAGGATTGGCTTATGTTGATGAATCAACTCCTGATGAGATCGCTGCACAAAAAGGAACACCTACTCAACCCGGAACAAGAAATAAATATGCTGAAAGATCAGCTGAAGAGAATCTTCGTTTGTTCGAAGAGATGAAAGCCGGCAAATATAAAGACGGCGAAAAAGTGTTGCGTGCAAAGATCGATATGAGTTCACCGAACATGCATATGCGTGACCCGATCCTGTATCGCATCAAACATGCACACCATCATCGTACAGGAGATAAATGGTGCATATACCCGATGTATGATTTTGCTCACGGTCAAAGTGATTCGATCGAACAGATCACACATTCAATTTGTACACTTGAATTCATTCCGCATCGTCAATTGTATGATTGGTGTATCGAAAAATTAGAAATATTCCCTTCTCATCAATACGAGTTTGCAAGATTGAATCTCAATTACACGGTAATGAGTAAAAGAAAATTATTGCAGCTCGTGAATGAAGGCCATGTTGACGGTTGGGACGATCCTCGTATGCCAACGATCAGCGGTTTCAGAAGAAGAGGATATACGCCTGCGAGCATCCGTGATTTTTGCGAACGCATCGGTATCGCCAAAAGAGAAAATATAATTGAGTTTGGATTGTTGGAGTTCTGTATTCGTGAAGATCTCAACAAAACAGCTTTAAGAAGAATGGTGGTGACCGATCCGGTAAAACTCATCATCACTAATTATGCCGACGGGCAAACAGAAATGATGAGCATTGAGAATAATCCTGAAGATGAGAACGGCGGCAACAGGGAAGTTCCATTCAGCAAAGAATTATGGATCGAGCGGGAAGATTTCATGGAAAATGCTCCGAAAAAATATTTCAGGTTAACGCCGGGCAATAAAGTAAGATTGAAGGGCGCTTATATCGTTGAATGTACAGGCTGTACAAAAGACGCAAATGGAAACGTAACTGAAGTTCATGCTACCTATATTCCTGAAAGCAGGAGTCATAATGATACATCAGGCATCAGCGTAAAAGGAACGATCCATTGGGTCTCTGTTCAGCATGCGATCATTACTGAAGTAAGATTGTACGATCGTTTATTTAAAGTAGAAGATCCGCAAAGTGAAGAAGGCGATTTCAAAGATTATATCAATCCCGATTCATTACATATCATTCCAACTGCATACGCCGAACCTTCTTTGAAGAATGCAAAACAAGGCGAAGGTTATCAGTTCCTGCGCAAAGGATATTTTTGCCTGGATAGTAAATTATCATCAGCTGATAAGATGATATTCAACAGAACAGTTACGCTAAAAGATGCGTGGGCGAAAGAAAAATCAAAAGGATAAAAGCGAAAATCGAAAGTGATACACTTTCGATTTTTTTATTTCTCACTTTTGATCTTGATCGTAGGCAGCATCGTCATCACAAAAACAAGAATGGAAAGTACAAGCATCAGGTATAACCCTAATTGTTTTTCGGGACAATAACCCATATCGCATAAAGAGAAAACGATAAATGTCCGGATAGCATAGGCAACAAGAAAAGCCCCGGCAAAAAAATTGGTTCTCTTTGCCCAAACCTTCGGAATAAGGAAACAAATGAGCATGATCGCACCAAAGATCCCGAAGAAAATGATCGGTCTACCCCAATTAGTACCTGTTGTATCATTCCCGCTTATATCGTTGATGAAACCCGGAAGATGCACCCAGGGTACATAGCAGATCCCGATCAAACAAAGCACGAACAACACTCCTATCCATTGGCTGTATTTCATGTGTAGTTTTTAATCATGCAAAAATAAGATTCTAAAAAATATATACAGGTTTTATGGAATCATATGTAAGCTGATTCTTATTAACATATTAATGTTTCCTGAGCTGTAACAAAATACCTGGACGAGTCGTAACATATTTCGTCAACTTAAAATAACAAGCCATGAAACATTTCTTCAGCATTCCCGTGCTGCTGACAGCAGGATTTTTGTCTGCACACGCACAAACCAACGAAAACAATTCTTACAGGAAGGTATTTGAATTAATGGAAAAGAACCTTCCAACCATTGAGCAGGTATCGGTTTCTGAAAAAGGAAAACAAAAACTCCATTTCTCCACTTTTAGCACAGAACGTGTCACCGACAAAAAGATAAAACTCCATTACACGATCGGTTTATCGGCAAAAGGGTATGAAGGTTTTGCCGTGATCGAATATTCTCCCGATGAAAAATATGAAGCAGCGTTACTCATCGATGAATTCAGCCCGATATTTCTATTCGGTAAATATGATGCTGCAACAAGTATGTTGAAATTATCGGGCACGAACTTAAACAAAGAGCCTATATCGATCTCTTTTCATCTTTTGGCAGATACAATAGCTGTTGAATTGAATTTTGATGATCAAAAGACTTCGCAGGAAATAGTATTGGGAAAAAGAAACTAAGTTTCTACCTTTTCCGTAAATATTCCTGCTATGAGAAAAATATTCAAGATCCTGGGCATTATTATGCTCATCCTCGTCCTTGGCATTGTTGCCATTGGCGCTTATGTAAAACTTGCATTACCCGATGTTGGTAAAGCATCTGATATGAAGATCGAAGCTACCCCGGAACGTATTGCACGTGGTGAATACCTCGCAAATCACGTAACGGTCTGTATCGATTGTCATAGTCAGCGCAATTGGAATCTTTACACTGCTCCTCCCAAAGACGGAACAAGAGGCGCCGGTGGTGATGTATTTGATCAGCGTGCAGGCTTCCCGGGTAAATTCATTTCAAAGAATATCACACCAACTGGTATCGGCAAACTCACCGATGGTGAATTGTTCCGTTCGATCACAACGGGACAAATGCATGATAACACTCCGATGTTCCCGTTGATGCCATTTCTTCATTATGGAAAAATGGATGAAGAAGATATCAAATCGATCATTGCTTATATAAGAACATTAAAACCGATGGATAGCAATATCCCGGCACGTGAAGTTGATTTCCCTTTCAATTTTATTATCAATACACTTCCGCAGAAGGCTTCATTCACTAAGAAACCTTCAGAAACAGATCCGATAAAATATGGTGAATACCTGGTGAATGCGGGTGCATGTTTTGATTGTCATACCAAATTTAATAAAGGAGATTATGATGAAGCGAATGCTTTTGGTGGCGGAAGAGAATTTCAATTGCCTGCAGGTGTTCTTCGTTCAGCGAATATCACGCCTGATGAAGAAACAGGTATCGGTAGCTGGAGCAAACAAGCTTTCCTGAATAAATTCAAAGAATATCGTGATAGCAGTATGATAAATCGCAAAGTAGATTTCATGAAAGAAATGAATACGATCATGCCATGGGTAATGTATGCAGGAATGAAAGACCAGGATCTTGAAGCGATCTATGAATATTTAAAAACACTGAAGCCCGTAAAGCGCACTGTTGTGAAATGGGAAGCAGGCGGCAAGATGCAATAAGATCAATTGCGTTTGTATAAAATGAATTGATCATTCTCCAGAACTTTTTGATACCGTTTGAGACAAGTTTCAATGAGACCTGTATAAAAATTCGAAAGATCGGTTTGTTTATAATTATTCTTATTCTTTACGATAAATAATGGCGGACGATCAGCAAGATCATTGCTGATCGTTTTTTTATACGCTGCTGAATAACCTTCATTCTCGAACAAAGGCATCAGGAATTTGGTTGAGCTCATTCTTCCTGACAAGACATGAATATATTGATTACCGAATCCCGCAACAAGAATGCGATCATCTGCTGAAGAGCGATCCCGGATATGATCCGCGATCTGTTTTGTATTGGCGGATAATTCACTTTCACGAAATACAGGATCAATATTTACCATCACAGCCGGAACCAGCAATGCCAGCAAAGCGATCTTACCTGCAAGTGTTACTCTTACATAATGTCCTAAAATAAAAGTCGCGGGCACGATCAGCAACATGAAATAATGAGGATATGTTTTACCGGATATATACACGAACCAATACGCTGCGAGGTAGATAATGCAGGAGTTCAGCAATAAGACTTCTTTCAATCCGAAATAAAATTCCTGTTTTGTCCGCTTCCAGTATTTCCATAAAGTAAAAAGAATGGATACGTTCAGGATCATGATGAAAGAAATTCCTTTTACAGAAAGAAAACTATTGTGAAAGAAATGATCCTTTAATAAAGTTGTAAGCGATACGGCACTTCCGTATTTCAAATTATAAATAAAGACCTGGTCGATATAATCGCCCAATATTCCCTTGCTGTATAAGAATAATAAAGTGACCAGCAAACAAACTGATAAACCTATGCCATATCTTATAAGTTTTCTTTTTTTATCGGCCAGCCGATAATTGCTCAGCACATCAGCTAACATGATCCCCAACGGAACGATGACCGCGTTTTGTTTCAGCAAAAAGCAAAGAACTATAAAGAACGCATGGATGAATTCAAAATACTTCGCTTTTCTTATCAATAAATAAACAGAAAGCAGAATGATCGGTATCGTAAATGTTTCGGTAAGAAAGCCGCCGTCCCAGCAAACAAGATATAACGCAGAAAAAGTAAGCAGGTAAATAAGCGGTTGTTTGATGAAACAAAATTTTACGACCCTGTAAATAAGAAAAAGGTTCAGTCCGAATAATATCAACTCCATCAAACGCACGTGAAGGAACGCATCTGTTTTAGAGATAAAACCGATCGCTCCTATCCAGTATATCAATAAAGGTTTGTTGTTCCAGAAATGTGCATACGGCATGATGCCTTTACTTACGAGAAAGGAACCATACATATGCAGACCTGCATCCACACCGGGAATAAGCAGGTAGATATGTAAAAAAACGATGAAAGAGATCGTCAATACCAATACAAAACGAAAGAGTACCGGTGATGATGCATGATCTGTGTTCATGTATCAAATATATTCAAGTTGTGTATATTTAAGTTTCATCTTATTGTATGAATCGTATCGACAGGCTTTTTGGTATCCTCACGATGCTGCAATCGAAGAAATTTGTTTCGGCAGAAAAGATCGCCGACAAGTTCAACATCAGCATACGCACCGTTTACCGCGATATAAAAGCTTTGTGTGAACAGGGAATACCTGTGAGTTTCGAACAACAACGGGGTTATTTCATTGTTCAGGGATTTTTTCTTCCGCCCGTCTCCTTTTCTTCCGACGAAGCCAATGCATTATTATTAATGGAGTCGATGGTCTCCGGTTTTACCGATCGATCCATTCAAAAGAATTATTCCAGCGCATTGAGTAAAGTAAAAACAGTACTCCGCTCCTCACAAAAAGAAAAACTGGAGGAACTCGATAACAATATCCGCTTCCAGGTTCCGCAACGCATGATCACCGATCTTGAATATCTATCTCAACTGCAAAATGCTATTACTGCCAAACTGATAATAGAGATCGAATACAAGAATAAAAAAGAAGAGGTCAGCAAACGTGAGATCGAACCGATCGGGCTTATCTTCTATGCTTTCAGCTGGCATCTTATCGGTTGGTGCCATATGCGTAAAGATTATCGCGATTTCAAGGTCTTCAATATCATCAAAATAAAAGATATAGGTCTACCCTTCCGCAAAACAGATCATATTGTGCTGAATGATTACATGAAACAATTGCCTGTCAACTTTTGATTTCGTAATTTTATTTACTGCTCTCACATTATTTTCGACTTTCGATTTCCAACTTTCCATTTTCGATATCCCACCCATATCCCACGGATGTCCCACCTCATACACTACCCATATCCCGGAGATGTCCCGGTCTCCACCCGATGATCATCCGATGATCACCCTATGCTCATCCGCCTGTCAGTCATCCTTTAAGATAGGATTTTATGTAGCTGTCTTTCAGTGCTACTATTAAGCTTTGGTTGTGTCACTCACTGGTACGTCCTGTAATTCTATTCACCTTCTCTTCTCTTCAATGGCCTTTGAGAAATTTCGTTGCAAAACAAGGCAAGTGAAGCGATCAGCGGCAATGTTGTCTGAGCGATCAGCCGCAGGCGGAGAGCGAGTTTCATTGCCGCAGCGAAACGAGCCGTAGTCTTTGCAGAAATTTCTCAACAGCCTTGATTTTTCTTTTGCTTCTTTTCTTTTCATCAAGGAAAAGAAAAGAAGGATAAGTCTTGCAGAGGCAAAAAAGACCAGAAGAAAAATATTTTAAACTTTCTAAAAGCGACTGCCATAGGGTTGTCAGTGGGCCATATGAGCTTTGTATTCTAAAACAAAAACAACTATGGCACTTATTCAGATCTTCCTCAAAGAAATGGACCGAGAAGCAGTAACAACACGTAAAATGCTGGAAAGAGTTCCCAACGACAAGTACGATTGGAAACCTCATGAAAAAAGCATGAGCATTAAACAGCTGGCAACACATATTGCCGAGCTCCCTTCATGGGTGAGCATGGCTCTAAATACCAGCGAACTCGATTTTGCCAATAACGAATGGCAGCCAACAGAAGTTTCTAATACGAAAGACCTGCTGGCATTTTATGAAATGAATCTCGCAATGGGGAAAGCTGCACTTCAGAAAGCAAGTGAATCACAACTTGATGATATGTGGACATTACGCAATGGTTCAGAAATTTACAGCACTGAATCCAAAGCAGATGTTATAAGAATGACCTATTGCCAGATCGTTCATCACCGGGCACAAATGGGCGTTTATTTAAGATTATTAAATGTCCCCATTCCGGGTAGTTATGGACCCAGTGCAGACGATATGAGTTTTTGATATTGTTAAAAAAGTTGCAGCAAAGCTTTATTATAAAAGCTGCAACTTTTTTTCTTTGATACTTGATATAATTTGCCTTCACTAATCAAATGTGCGTACGGTTATGAAGGTCGTATCCTATATGTTCACAATAGTATTGCAGTCGTTGGCGCTTGCCTACCTGAGACTGCTTGATAATTTCCCGCTCATTCTGTGGATATTCATCATTTGCCTTTTTGCAGGTGTGTTCATTCGATTCATCGCAAGAGGGATTTCTTATATAGCGAAAGATCTTGGCTGGGGTTTATTCTGGGGATCGGCAACTTCGCTTTCTATTATCATTGGTTTCATGGTTTACCTAACTTATAATTTCCCGAAATAGTTCGCTTATATTGCGTCAATGAAAAAGATCGTTTTCGCATTATTACTGATTTTCATTTCTCATCTTTCCAACGCTCAGAATCTTTACCTGAGAACTTTCGGCGGCGCCAAATCAAACGCCATCATCTTTTTACATGGAGGCCCGGGTTATAATTGCGCCACATTTGAAGCTACCACCGCAAAAAGACTGGCAGATAGCGGATACTTCGTTATCGTGTATGATCGTCGCGGCGAAGGAAGATCATATGATAAAGATGCTTATTACACTTTCAGACAAACATTCGATGACATAAATAAGATCTATAAGATATTCAACCTGAAACAGGCTTCCTTCATCGGGCATAGTTTCGGCGGTGTTGTAGCAACATTGTATGCAGAAAAATATCCCGAGAAGATCAACGCGATTATTCTTGCAGGCGCTCCTGTTTCATTGCAACGATCTTTTAAAACGATCATCAAGACCTGCAAAGAAAAATATGCTGCAAAGAATGACAGTGTGAATCTGAGTTATATGTCGATGCTGGAGAAAATGGATACAGCTTCGCTGCTATATAGTTCTTATTGTTTTTCTCATGCGATGAATAATGGCTTTTATTCACCGAAAAAAAGAACTACAGAAGCGACTGCCATTTATTCAACATTCGGAAAAGATACTTTGATACGTTATGCCAGCCAGATGACTGCTGATGCACCGGCCGGTTTCTGGAAGAATGAAAAATACACGACACTTGATCTTACAAGCAGCATTAAAAAGCTTGTTCAGCAAAAAGTAAAAATATTCGGCATTTATGGAAAGGAAGATGGCTTGTATTCGCCTGAACAGGTAGCAGAGTTGGGAGATATGATCGGAACAAACAATATATCACACCTCGAGAACTGTTCTCATAGCTCTTTCATCGATCAGCAAACAATATTTATTGAATCTATTCAGAAGTGGGTGCAATAAAAAAGCCGAAGACGTGAATCTTCGGCCTGGAGGTCCCGACCAGAGTCGAACTGGTGTGGAAGCTTTTGCAGAGCTCTGCCTAGCCACTCGGCCACAGGACCATCAGGGCGCAAATATAACACACAGAGGCAAAATCATAAAGATTTATTGCAATCAACTTTATCTACTAAATTTATCGCCTCAATTTTCGGTATGAAACAAATCGCAGAATCAGAATTGATCATCAACGGACGCGGAGCTATTTATCACCTGGATGTTAGGCCCGATGAGATTGCTCAAACGATCATCACCGTTGGAGACCCCGAAAGAGTAAAAGAGGTAAGCAAGTATTTCGATAAGATCGAACATAAATGCAATCACCGCGAATTCGTGACCCATACGGGTTATATCGGCAAGAAACGCATCAGTTGCGTTGGAACCGGTATCGGCCCGGATAATGTTGATATCGTTTTTAACGAACTGGATGCTTTGGTGAATATCGATTTTGAAACAAGAACGATCAAGACAACGCATACTCCTTTAAATATTATCCGCATGGGAACCTGCGGCGCTTTGCAACAGGATATTCCGGTGGATAGTTTTGTGGCATCAACGCATGGTTTGGGTGTTGATAACCTTCTTCACTTCTATCGCATGGAGAATAATGAAGAAGAAAAACAATTGATACAATCTTTTGTTACACATACGCAGTTACATGGCCATAGCATTTTCCCGTATATCAATGCAGGAAGTGTTTCATTGCTGAAGAATTTTGTGAGTGGATATCATCAAGGTATTACTGTAACGGCTCCGGGTTTTTACGGACCGCAAGGTCGGGTGTTGCGTTTAGGACTTGCCAACCCTGAGTGGGTAGATAGATTAACGGCATTTCGTTTCGGCAATCATCGCATCACCAATTTTGAAATGGAAACATCTGCGATGTATGGTTTGGCAAAATTGTTAGGCCATCATTCATTGTCATTAAATGCAGTGGTAGCGAATCGTGTGGCGAAACAATTCTCTAAAGATGGTAAGGCAGCTGTTGAAAATCTCATCAAAACTTCTCTAGCGATCATCGAAAAACTATGAAGTTCCATTTTCATAAATATCAAGGTACCGGTAACGACTTTGTGATACTCGATAATCGCAGCGAAGAATATTCCTCTATCAGCAAAGAACAGGTAAAGCATATTTGCGACAGAAGATTCGGTATCGGTGCAGATGGATTGATGTTATTGGAAAAAGCAGACGGCTACGATTTCAGAATGGTCTATTATAATTCTGATGGCAACGAGAGCAGCATGTGTGGTAATGGCGGAAGGTGTCTTGTGAAATTCGCACTCGATCACGGAATACATAGAGGAGAATATCATTTCCTGGCGATCGATGGCCCGCATGAAGCAGAAATAGAAAATAATGGCATCATCAATTTAAAGATGCAGGATGTTTCATCTGTACAGGAAGAAGATGGTGATTATATCCTTAATACCGGCTCTCCGCATTACGTGAAATCAATTCCTGACGTAAAAGAACAGGACATCGTAAGACAAGGAAAAGAAATTCGTTATAGCAAAGCATTCGAAAAAGAAGGCATCAACGTGAATTTTGTTGAAGTGCTGGATGAAGACAGTATTTATGTTCGTACGTATGAAAGAGGTGTGGAAGATGAAACGCTTTCATGCGGTACCGGGGTAACTGCCGCAGCTTTGGTGAATGCTCACAATGAAAAAGGATTCAACCGCGTTGAAGTGGTCACACCCGGCGGAAGATTGAGTGTTGAGTTCGATCATATCGATGAAAATACTTTCAGCAATATCTGGCTTTGCGGCCCCGCAGAATTTGTGTTTGAAGGAGATATTGAAGTGGCATAAAATATCATCATGTTCAACCTACGCGTTTACGGAATACTTCTTGATAAGAACAAAAGAGTTTTAGTAAGTGATGAATTCATTCGCGGAGCTTACTTCACAAAATTTCCCGGCGGCGGATTGGAATTCGGCGAAGGAACAAGAGATTGTTTGAAAAGAGAATTCATGGAAGAAACCGGTTTGGATGTGGAAGTGACCGATCATATCTACACGACTGATTATTTCCAGATGAGCGCTTTCAATACTTCACATCAGATCATATCGATCTATTATTTTGTAAAGCCGCTGGAAGAAATAAAGATCAAACTAAAAGAAAAGCCTTTTGATTTTGATGAAGAGCAAATGAAAGTGTATAATGAAACTCAGCAAACAGAAGCTTTTCGATTCATTGACTGGAACGATTTTTCTGATGAAAGCGTAACGCTCCCTATTGATAAAATAGTTTCTAGGATGTTGAAAGAAAAATACTGATCTATCCTGCCGTTGGAATATTCGTAAACGGTTCTTCATCTTTACCCATCGCAGCAAGTTTCATCTTACGAACCATTTCATGCCCGAGATATTTATTGATCCTTCCTTCTACAAAATAGATCACGGGTGTAAGAAGGATCGCCATCGTGAATTTGTACGTATAGTTCACCATACAAATGGCAAGTACTTCTGCCAGCTCCAGTTATTTCCTAATTTGAATGCGATGAATAACACGATAAAACTATCTACCAGTTGCGAAACGATCGTAGAACCTGTTGCCCTGAGCCAAACTTTCTTCTCTCCTGTTACCTTTTTGATCTTGTGAAAAATAGTCACATCCACGATCTGGCTTACAAGGAAAGCCGTGATACTACCGAAGATGATCCACATACCCTGGCCGAATATCCCTGAGAAAGCATCTTGCATATTCGGAATATGATCATCTGTTTTTGAAGTCACCCACCAATCTGGCGGTGTAACGTGTATAGCGAAATAGAACATCAGGAATGCATAAGCGATCAACCCTACTGCTGTATAAGAGATTCTTTTCACTGCTCTGGGCCCGTAATATTCATTTACAATATCCGTCATTACAAATTCAAGCGGCCATAACAATACACCACAGGTAAGTGAAAAAGAAAGATGTTGTTCTCCGAACAAACTGAAATCTGCCGGCTGCAACCCGAACAATCTTTCCAGTGAGAATATTTTTCCACCGATACATTCTGCGATCAATGCATTTGCCACAAAGAAGGCAGACATAAAAACGAAAAGCTTTGTCGGTTTATCTTTTAGAATATTATGTATCATATAAGAGGTATCCTGATATGAGCAATCTGGTATGCCTGTACAACGAATGCAATAAAATTAATAATTATCATCCATACCGGCCGCAGTTGTTTATAGTTAATGAACATTACAACAACACTTGCGATGACCCAAACAATATTTGCAATGATCGAAAAGATCACCATCGAAAAAATGAAGCGCATCAGATCTTCCGATACATGCTCCCTGAACAATTCACTCATTAAAAAAATCGCAAAGAAGATGTTGCCTACAAAGGCTATCCTTGATAAAAACAAATACCAACGCATATTTTCAATTTAAGTATCTTGCCACTCAAAGTAATCAAACAATTGCATACAGATGAAAAATTTCGATTTTAAGAAGATCATTCCGCATGTAGCTGCTGTCATTATTTTCCTGGTAGTGTCATATATCTACTGTAAGCCTGCTTTCGATGGTATGGTGCTGCAACAATCGGATATCATGCACTGGAAAGGTATGGCACACGACGGAGATGTTTATGCTCAGAAACACGGCCAGCCTCCTCTTTGGAATAAAACGCTTTTCGGAGGTATGCCTACTTTCCAAATATCTTATCCAACCAATAATAATATCCCGTTCTTTTTCGCTCAACAACTTTTTACAGTGGGAATGCCGATACCGGCAAGCATGTTCTTTGCAGCTTGCTTGATGTTCTACTTCCTCGCTTGTGTTTTAAGAGTGAATCCATGGATCGGTATCATCGGTGCGATCGGTTATGCATTTGCAACCTATGATCCCGTGATCATCATCGTCGGGCATAATACAAAAATGTGGAGCATCGCTTATATGCCGGGTGCTCTTGCTTCTATTTTGCTGATATACCAGAAACGATACTGGATCGGCATGGCATTAACTGCATTGTTCACGTCGATACTCGTTGACATGAACCACCTGCAGATCACGTATTACTTTTTTATCATAGCATTTATATGTTCATTGTTCTTTGCGATCGATTGGATCCGCAGAAAAGAATTTGCTCACCTGATCAAATCAGCAATGTTTGTAATCATCGGCGCTGCGATCGGTATTGCAACGAATGCGGTCATATTAATGCCGACATACGATTACCAGGCTGCTTCTATTCGCGGTAAAGCGCCGTTGGCGATGACAGATTCTGCAAAGAATGCGATCACCAATGAAGGGCTCGACAGAAGTTATGCGTTCAATTATAGTATGTCGCTCACAGAACCGTTTGTTATGATGGTTCCGGGAATGTTCGGCGGAAGCAGCGACAATATGGAAGTGGCAGAAGACAAATCGAAAGCTATTGAAGTAATAAAAAATATGCCGCAGGATGGACAGCAATTCTTCCAGCAATATGGTTTCATCAGAGGAACAGAGGATGGCGAAGCTTATGCTGCCACATATTGGGGTGGTATCGGCAACGGACCAAATCCCGGACTTTCCAGCACAGTGGGATCCGAAGCTTGGAATTCACGTGACTTGAAGTCGCGGC
>JADMIO010556671.1_pt1 | contig 93487 bp, 95 predicted proteins | sample 8958161 | NCBI WGS metagenome assembly JADMIO01 (sample SAMN16585339, study PRJNA669376) | soil metagenome | isolation source: Crop rotation soil | place: USA: Cullars Rotation, Alabama | collected 2011
CGCGACAACTTGTCCACGTGGAATTCTAAGCTTAGGATCCCAATGTGCTGGAAAGTTATCCAAATATTTCTTACATGATTGAAATAGAATCATAAATAAAAACAGAAATTGAATATTTCTTTTCATCTCGATATGCTTTAAAAAGAGCCTCTAAGCCCGATTGAAAAAGATTTTAATGGAGGTATTGTACTCGGATAATCAGGATCAAACCGTACTTTACTAGCTTTCCAGATTATTCCTAAATTGGAAACATTTGCGTAGACTGTTATTTTATTCTTCGGAATTGTGTACGCGAAGTTTATAAACTGTAGTCTTATATTATCCGCCTTTGCAACATTAACTTCAGATAGAGAATAAAATAGATCTCTAGTTGCACTTGAAGGGTAAAGAAATGACGGTACATTTGTGATTAATTCATCACCGGGCTTTTTCCAACGCCGTTCGTAGTCAGAATGCCCTACTCCATTTTCAATCAACTCGTTATATGAAAGTGACGGCTTTCTGAAATAATATCCCAGTTTGTAAACAAAATTGAAAGATAAATTCAAATTTTTCCAGGAAATCTCATTTCGAAATGCTCCAAATACTACAGGAACAGTAGTGCCTATATATCTAATGTTGTTTGCACGACTTTTTCCTGCTTCTAATTGAATTGCGTTGTAATCTGTACTTAAAATGTTACCAACGTAGCCTTGAGGGTTTCCTAAACCATCTAACCCCCCCCATCTATATGCTGCTATCGCATATAATGATTTACCTACAACTGGGACGATCACATTTCCACTACCTAAATTTTTAAATATGCTTGAATCTAAGAGTCCGTTATTATCTAGATATTTTGTCGTCTTACTTGTATTATAATTGAAAATTAAACTTGCTAACCACTTAAACTTTTTGTCAAGGATTTTACCGCCAATTTGAACATCTATACCATTACCCAACATATTAGCTATGTTTTTTACCATCGAGCCTGAAAATGGGTAATTTGTATAATCAAATAATGAATTGCCATATAAATCAAACCCTTGTTTTTGATAATATTCGATGGAACCATTAAGTGTTCCTTGCATAATAGAAAGATCGATACCTATATTCAACTGTCTTACCTTTTCCCACCTAAGAAGTCGATTTGGCGGTTGTTGGACTCTTGCCCAAGGAAAACCAGCAATGTTGGGATCACTAGAAGGAAACTCCAGAGTAATTCGTGCAGTTTTAGACAAATCTACATTTCCGCTATATCCCCAAGTTCCACGGATTTTTAGAAAACGTATGCTTGATATTTTATAAAAAGGTTCTTTAGAAATCTCCCATCCAGCTCCGAAGGACCAAAGGGGATTCCATTTATCATTTGCATTAAGGCCAAAGATATTTGATGCATCTTTTCTAAAACTTCCAGTAATTGAATACCGATCATTAAAAATATATGCTCCGTTTGCGTAAAAATTTATATACCTATTAATAGTTCGCGCAAATGCTAAGGGTGGATCGGGAATTGAAGAAAGAACTCCCGTTCGAAAATTTGGATATAGAGCGCGAAAATTGACCCTTTGAACGGTCAAAGGATTAGAGCTATACCCATAAAGTGTTTGAGTGTTGCCTTCTCCTAAAACTTCCCGCACTTCGGCGCCAGTAATAGCGCTAATCTGATGTTTTTTTAATGATTTACTAAACCTAAATTGAACTCTTGCATTTTGCGAAGCTATTTTATCCGTTCTTTTGCGTAAGATATCTCCAAGTGGAATCGGATTTCTTAATTCCGAATTAGCGGATGTATAATTTAAGTTTGTGAAGTTATTTATAAGATTTCTTGAATAAAAACTATTAATATCAAAAACTGTTTCGTTATCGCTCCACGACTTTTGGTACTGATAATTGAGGTCAATGCTGAATTCCTTCAGTAGTTGATATTTAAGACCGAGATTAGCAATCATTTGTTCTGTGTTCACTGTAGCCAACTGATGTTTATAATCCTCAAGCGGGTAATATTTCCAATCTAGCAATTGCCCACCTCCGGCGGTATCAGTATAGCTAAATCGGTAGTTGCTTGGAACCGGTAGAGCAAAACCATTGGCATCAGCAAATAATATATAGGGAGCTTGTCTATATACTGATGGCACAGACTTGCCACTGCCACTTTTATTATTAGTATAATAACCCCCAACAGTTAATTCTAAATTCTTTACTGGTTTATATGTATTATTTAGGCGGATATTTAGTCTCTTAGACTTAGCATCAAGATCTGAGATGTTATCATCATACCCAGCTGAAACAATCCACCAGTTATTTCCAGATCCACCTGATATATTTAATGAATATTGTCTACTTAAAGAAGGAGAGTAAAAATATTTTTTTAGTTGATCCCTGGAGTCAATTTTCCTTAAAGCTCCAATTTGACTCGCGGAATCTCCAGGCGATATTTGTCCATTCTTTCTTTTAAGCAGGACATCCAAGACTGGAGTTAATGTAGAATAATCATTAGTCAATGCCCCTCCGAAATTATACCCTTTATTAAATAGATATAATTCAACATCAATGTATTCAGATGTGGACATTCTGGGTAGGTAGAACTGATTAGGTTCTTCTATAAGTATAAGAGTTGAATTAAATCCTATTCGTAGTTTTTGATTAAACTTTGCTTTTTTCGTAGTTATCACAATTACCCCGTTACCTCCTCTTACTCCATAAATCGAAGTTGCGGCAGCATCTTTTAAAACTGTTATACTTTCTACATCATTTGGATTGAGATTATTTATATCACCATCGAAGGGGAAATTGTCCAATACAACCAATGGCGCGGTAGACGCATTAATAGAACTCAGTCCACGGATACTATAAGGATTGGATGAATTGGTATTGTCCCTTTTTCCAACATTGAATAACATGCCATTTGTTACGCCTTCCAATCGGTTAATGATATTCGTACCAGTTTGTTGGTTCAATATTTCATTGGTTATAATCGTATAGCTACCCGTAGATTTATTGGGTGCTACCTCTTCATATCCAGTGTTGGCTTTTATTATAACCTCTTCACCCTCGCGTACTTTAGTTTTGGTATTGATTATGGCGAGGTCAGTTCTACCGGCAACTTTAATTTCCATTAATTCCGTGCTAACCCCAGTGATGACAAGTGTTGCATTTTCATCGACATACTTAATTAAAAATTCACCACTGTCGTTGGTGCTGACGGCATTCTTTGTTCCTTTCACAGTTACAGTGGCGCGGACAGGTTCGCCATTCTCGTTGACGATCCTTCCTTTAACATCAATGGGAGGGGGTGGAGTTACAACAGGATCTAACTCCCCTGCTTTAGACGGGTTTAAAGAAGCTTTTACCACCACGTTTTTTTCGATGATCGTATACGTCAACGACTGACCAGCAAAGCAGAGTTTTAATACTTCATCGATGGTAGCATTCTGCACAAGGATTGTTACAGGTTTTGATTCCTTCATTACCGACTCGGCATACGTGAAGATGTAACCTGCTTGACGTTTCAGTTCAGCGAACACCTGTTCCAGTGGTCGGTTATCAACCTTCAGGGAAATCCGCTGGGCATTAGACCTGGCCGCTACCGACATACATACCGATAGCAAAATAATAGCTGTGAGTTTCATTACCCTTAACCATTTACGGTTGAGCCCGAGCCGGCAGCTAAACGCTCGGGCAATAGCAGTTAAATGCATAGCTTTGCATTAGTTTAGATGATGAAATAAAAGCTCTCCAGCCTTTGTTGATTTATCAAACCGCCCCTGTTACAGCAGGGGCTTTGTTTTGGTCCTGGTTATGGTGATACGGTGATCTTTTTTCCTTCAATTTTAAAATGCACCTTCCCTGTTTCCTCTAGTATCTTAAACACAGTTGAAACATTGGTATTACGGTTGATATCTACCCGAAACTTTTCTGTGATCGTTCCTGCATAAGAAACATCCACATCATACCACCTCGCTATCTCCCGCATAATGGTTTTGATATCTGCACTCGAGAAACTAAATGTGCCGTTCTTCCACGCCATCACCTGTTCGAGGTTGACATTGTTTACAACTTCTATGTCACCCTGAGCTTGTCGAAGGGCCTGTTGTCCCGGCTTGATAATCGTTCCGTTGACGTTCACACTTCCCTCCAGGAGCGTCACGCGGGTATTCTGTTCATCTTCATAAGCATTCACATTGAAATGTGTTCCTAGCACTTGCACATTCATTTCACCTTTCGATACTAAGAATGTTCTGTTATCCTTTTTCACTTCAAAATATGCTTCACCACTTATAGTAACCTTTCTGTCTTTACCGATAAAAGCAACAGGATACGTAACGGAAGAACCGGCATTCAACCATACATGACTGCCATCATTCAATACCAGGTCTATAACTTTACTTCCTCTCGGGTTGCTAAGTGTGTTAAACACCACCTCCGTACCAGTGCCGGAATAAGCTATTTGTCCATCCACCGTTTTCCTTACCTCCACATTCGCCTGGTCAAAACTTGTCAGGCTATCTATGGAGACTGTGCGCCCATCACCAAGTGTTATCGTGGCTTTACTCTTATCAGGTGCTTTTATGTCGCTGGTCAGCTGCGCAACCGTTGTTTGCGATTTTTGTTTGTTTAAAAACAAAAGGTAGCCACCTGCCATCATAAGCAAAGTAATACAGGCTGCAACGGCTACGCGAAAAAATGAACGCTTGAAAAATGGAACAATTTTGAATGAAAGCTTGCTTTCAATTTTTTCCAGTATTCTTCTTTCAAGCTCCTTCCTGTTCTCCGGGTGATGAAGCCGAATATTTGCACTCAGATTTTTTTCATCAAACAATTGTTCAAAGAATGCCTCGTGTTCCCGATGCTCCCGTCGCCATCGCTCCAGTTCCCCGTTCTCATCATCAGAAAGTTTTCCTTCCAATGCCTTATATAATAACACAGCAATATGCCGGGTGCCAGTCATGTTAATTGATTAAAATAGTTTCTAAAGGATCTGGTGGATTGTAGTGGATATAGTAACTACAGTTGAGCAGGAGAAACCTACTAGAGAAATAAAAAATATTTTCGGCAATGATTAAGCCGTCCACATTTGCTGATGCACCGTACTACCAGCATCGAGGCACAACAGCAACGCTAGGAACAGCGGCTGGTTCCCTAATGCAAGCTTCAGCAAATTGATTGCATTCGTCTTTTGATTACTGACAGTCTGTACCGAAATGTTCAATCGTTCGGCTATCTCTGTAGGCTTCAAGCCGTCCTTGTATGAAAGCAGGAAAATAGCTTTCATCTTGGCAGGCAGCTTTTCAACTTCAGCATAAACAAGTTGCATCAGTTCCGCCCGCAGCTCTTCTAAATAAAATCCTTGTTGATCATTAGATAATCGATGAATTAATGCAGCCTGCTTTTCGTTTTTAATGTGGGTGTGTTGAAGAATATTGATACAGGCATTTTTCACAGTAGTAAAAAGGAAAGCGCGTATATGATCCAGGCTGCCAAACTCATTTTTCCTTTGCCACAGCTTCAGAAAACTGTCTGCTGTCACATCCTCAGCCTCGACACTCGATGGCAAAAAGCGTAGAGCATACTCATAAACCCTTAAATGATACTCGGCATACACGGCAGTAAAAGCATGCTTCTCACCGCTGGTGAAATGTTGCATGAACGTGTATTCATCCTGGTGTAATAACGGCTTGTTCACTTTTGTTTTTCGCTGCGATAAATTTAATGAAAAGACAAGCGTTAAAAAAAACACCTATTGCAAAATTTTTTACAAGCAACGGATTTTGAATGTTATCTGGTAAACGTTTATTTTTTATCCGCAACAAAAAGGGAAGTATCACTACTTCCCTGCAACCAATCTACTGCTTATCCTTGTTTGCCTTAATGAGAGGCATGATTATGATCAAAAAAAAGGAGGCCCACTGTAACCAGCCTCCAATTCTTAAGTGTGCTTGAGGGCAATAAAAAAATACTTCCCGGAACACAGCACAGCTAATGAGAAAAATTTACTAACGCACTTTACTGCCTCTACTACAGTCGAAGAAACAAAACCTACTACGTGAATTGGAAAAATAATTTATCAAATCGCAACTGCTCTCTTCTTTTCTTCTTTGACCTTTTAGCAAGATTTCTCGCTTCGCTCGAAATAATACAGGGTTCCTCGTGCGCTTCTTGACTTCGGTGCGCAGCTTCCTCGGAATGACAACGTTGTTTTATGTTATAGAGCTCGGCCGAGAGATAACAATATTGTAAGCCACTACCGGCCTCGCGGGTAAGAGCAAAAAAGTGCATACCTTATCGTGATAATGGTTCCTCTTCTTTTGCTTGTGCTTCTAATAATGATTTCAGTACGTCCGCACTACTACAAAGTTCTTCTACCTCAGTAACGACCCGCATTATCTCCTTCTAAAAATCATTTGAATATCATCAACACGATTGTTTTGCATATAAGCAAGTTTCTCAAGCTCTCTCTCCGGGCCTGGAGGTACTTCTTCCAATTCTAAATATCTATCCAACCATTCGCTAATTACTTCCTCTTCAGTCGAGGAGTTTAATTTTTCTATTTCTGCCTGAAAAACAGCTTCATAATTTATTAACGGAAATAAGTCGATCAGTTCCTGCTTCGTAAAATAGTGTTTAAAATATTCAAAGTTGTCGGGATTAGAAGGGTTATTAGAATAGTATCTATGGGAATGAACAACGATATATATTAGTGTTCCCTTTCTTGAAATCTCTCGTATTGCAGCTTCTATTTTCCTACACTCTTCCAGGTTAAAAAAATGAAGCAGGTTAGATAAGATGATAACTGCATAGGAATCTTCGGGCAGTTTGTCATCCGGAAAACTAAGGTTTAAAAATTGCCAGTTCTTCAGTTCATTTGCTGAAATACCTAACGCTCTATTTCTTAGGGCGTCTAACTGAGACTTGTCGCTATCAATCGCGTAGAGTTTTCTGCCCATTTGAGCGTATTCTAGCAGGAAGTTGGATTGTCCGCATCCGATATCGACTATTGCTCCTTCGATGAAGTCTTCTTCATATTCTCTTAAGGGATTTGGTGTTTGTCTTATGATTTTGTCTGTGGACATTTTCTCAGCAAAAACTTCCCAATAAATTTTTAACGCGTCATCCATAAATCCGAAATTTTAATTGTTGAGGAACAAATTTCGCTTAGTGCAGTACCTAAATTACTAAATTTATTAGTTAACATTCATTAATTTACGCTTGAATAAAAAAATGACCGATTTATTTCTTATTCCAATTCTTACACTCTTAGCAGCTATGGCATCATTGATTGCCGCAAGGGATGTGATATTTGTAAAAAATGAAGAAGTTAAATCCCGGGAGGTATTCAAAAAAAATGTATCCAAAAAAAAGCTATCGATGAGCGGTCTAGCATTAATTTTTTGTGCATTAGCAACAGTCGGATTGTCCTACTGGCAGCAGATACAAAATAAACAAGATATAAATAAGACCAACCGTCAGGCAAGGATTGACCTTGATATGAGGGATTCGTTGAATAATCTTCGTATTGAGAAAAGTAAAAACGAAACGATCGAAGCGCTAGCCAGGTATGGCCTCGAATACGACTCGACAAGCAATCAGATTATTAATTACATCAAAGATTCATCCGGAGTCAAATACAAAGCATCCGTCGGTGTTTGTCTTGATGGCAGTGGCTTTGAAGTCAATGGAAATTCACCGGTTAGTTTTGATATGAGAGTCTGTAATTACGGACAGGAGCATGCTTATAATTTTAAAATGGGTGTTGGATATATTTTGATAAGAGGAGGAAAACCTGAAGTAAATATTTTGTACAAATTTCCCAGTGGTGTAAGAATTTCTGCTGAAAAATCATTTTTCATTCCTAATCTATCAATAAGTAATAGTGATCCGATACCTCAGAATGATACACTGTATGTATTTCTAAAAGGAAATTACTCTAGCGCCGAGACTACCGTTAAAGAATCAGTTTTGGAATTCTTTCGATATGAAGAACAAACTAACAGTTTCAGTTTTCAAGACAGTCAGCATTTACTAAAATTCATACGTAATATCAACTTCAAATAAACATCTTCAGTACCTCCTCTTGTAAACATGGCAAAAGATCAGATTACATATCTATTCGGTGCTGGCGCTTCAGCAAAGTCGATGCCCGTTGTAGAAAATCTTCCAAAAAGATTCCAAGGATATTTAATTTTTTTACTTAACAGCACACTGGATCGGCGCTTTATTCAAGAGAATCAGGACTTCCTAAGAGAAATTGAGTCACACCAGTCTATAGATACGTTATTCAAAAAACTTTTTCATAAAAAGCAAAAAGGAATCCGCGAACAAATTGTTCAATATAAATGGCTTTTTGCCTTGTACCTACTTTATGAACAGATTGCAACACCTGAAATAATAAATAATAATCTTCAGGGAACAACATTCAATAAACCGAAATCAAATTTCACTGATCCCAGATACGAGGCGCTAATCGCCGGCCTGCTACAGCCTATTATGGGCAAGCAACTTTTTATACACAGATAAATTTCATTACCTGGAACTACGATGCAAATCTTCTTTACGCACTGTTTAACTTTATGGGGGAAGGTAATTTCAACTCATACATCGATGGCAATCTTCAGTCAAAAAATGTATTTGAACTTTCAAACCAGGTAAAAGTTGTTCACATGAACGGCTTAGTACTACATCCTTGTCTAAACTCACTGGGTTTATTTGAAATTAATGAACTGGTTGAGCAATTTTCAACTTTGATTTATTCAACTGATGAAGAAAAAAATAAGCTTGCCAACTCTATACTTTTTGCCTGGGAATCAAATGACATGTCCAAACCTGGTACGGATAAGTTTTTACTTGAAGCATCTAATGCAATTAAATCATCACATTCCCTAATTCTTACAGGATACAGCCTTCCCCTTTATAATCGCCTATTTGATAAGTTGCTGCTAAACGTCGAAACACTTGATCAGTCACATATTTACATTAGAGATCCCCGAGCCGATGAAATAAAACTTTTGCTGGAATCTGATTTTAATTTGAAAGCAAGCGAGGATACGTTAACTGAAGAAGAACTTTGCCCTGATGCAATAATAGCAAGCTCTAATTGCGATAGTTTTTTTGTGCCTTCAAGCATATACAATGGTTGATAATTTACCCTTGCTAATTTCTATGGTCGTAGGAATTGTAATTGATTTATTTTTGTACTAGCATCCAGTAGGATCCTTTTTGCAAAACAAGCAATCTTATTACCAATACAATTTTGAAATGTCCTCCAGTAGGCATTTTTTTTGCGAAGCGAAGCGACAAGGTTATCACCAATTCAATTTGTACTCTCATCCAGCCAGTACCAGTGTAGTAATTAATCGAAATCACGAAACATGCCATTTCTGAAACGCAATCCCCTTCTCTATTGAATACATTTCCCTGCCAACTATCTCATTAATAATTACCGAATTCCTGTACGGCCCCATTGCCAGGTCAGGGGCACTAAAGCCATGGGAATGCAACTCTGCATTCTGAACAAAAATCGAATTGTTATCATCGATTGAATAATTGCGATTTACTTTATAACCCCCGTATGTATCAGGTTTTAATCCGCTCACCTCCGTTAAGAATTCAGGCGTTTCACTTTTATATCCGGTAGCAAGTATCACCGCATCAACATAGTCTCCAAAATCCCTGTCCAGTTCGTTATGAAAAAAATGCAGGTCAAACCCGCTGTTACTTGTCACAATGCGCTTCAACCGTGCATTCGGATGAAGTGAAAAGTTGCCTTTTTGCTTTACTACCGACTGGCAATACATTGCTCTGTAAATATCCTGGATCAGTGAAAAATTGATTCCTTTATACAGCCGGGCATCCCCTTCTAATTTTCTTTGTCTTCTTTGACCTTCTAGCCCAAAAAAATAATTGATATACTCCACACTCGTTTTCTCCAGCGCCAAAGCCGAATAATCCATGGGAAAAAATTCACTGGCACTTGTATACCATTTCAAATTGATGGTATCACAACGAGAGAGCAGATCGTAAAATATTTCAGCCGCGCTTTGGCCCGATCCGATTATTGCAATTGATTTTAACTTCAGCAATTCCTCTTTCTTAAACAAGTAATCCGAAGAATGAAATACCATTCCCTTCCCCTCAACCAGGTCATAGAAATTATCTTGAACATTTGGAACAGTGCCTACACCTAATATTATATGCTTACAGTAATAGGCAACAGCAAGTGAAGAACCCTTCCCACGGCAATACACCGTATAAATTTTATTAGATTCATTATACTGCACAGCCTCACACCGAACATCAAACCTCAAATAAGAAATTTGCGAAGCAACCCACCTGCAATACTCGTTATACTCACTTCTCAAAATAAAAGGCTCATCAATAATCGCAAACCGGAACATCCTTCCTTTTGCTTTCAGAAAATTCAGGTAAGAAAACTTGCTGCAAGGATCCGCAAGTGTAACGAGGTCTGAATAAAAAGGCACTTGCAGCCTGGCATTATCCAGCATCATCCCCGCGTGCCAGTTGAAGTTTTCATTCTGATCAATGAATAAGCAATTCAGTTCTTCAATAGGCTCAGTTAAAGCAGCCAGCCCCAAATTGAAAGGCCCGATCCCAATACCAATTATATCATAAACAGTTTGCTCTTTCATAAAAACCTTGCCAATCCAATAAAAAATTAATGCTCTAGTAAACCCTATGTGAAACCTACTGTGGCCCTATGTGGTCTATGTAGTTAAAAAAAACTACGAATGAGGGGGCCTTGAAAAGTTTTAGGTCTTTTAATTTTTCTTAATAGATAGGCAACTAGAAAACTAAACAAACTCACATCCACCCCAATCACCACCGACTCAATCACATTTAACTTCCTGTATCCAAGAACTGGCACCAGCCAAAAAATAACCGGCCATGAGATCACATAGATCACCGTAATATTCTTACTCAACCAAACCAGCCCGTCGAACATCAAATTGCTTTTAAGCTTGGATATATAAAACCACATCGCCAACCAGCAACACACAAACCCCAAATGTCTTAAAGTAGACCAGCTCCCCGCCACGTAGAAAGAAACATCTGGCTCAGTATCGAAATAAATAGTCACACAAAAAGAACAAACCATTAATCCAACACCAACAAGAATCAATACTGGAAAAACTCTTTCACCATGTTCTTTGATCGATCTGCCAATTACAAAACCAACCAAAGGGTAAACAAGCCACGGAATCAACGGAAAGAAAACCTGTGGAGGCATCCCGGTCCAGGTAACTGGTGACAGAAAAGCAACTCCCGTTGCAATCAACAAGGCCACCAGCACAGGATCCGGCATCTTTTGAATCATATATAAGATCAATAACGCTGCAGCAGCAAAATGAAAAATATCCCCGATCAACAAAAGATCAACCACATTATCAACCTGCATTTCATTAAGAAAACTTTTCGGCAGCCCATCGAACAGAAAGAGAACAACAAACTTCAATACATTTAAAATAAAAGCAAGTATGGTAAGTTTTAGGATGCGGTGAAACACTTTCCAAATTCCCAATTCCAAATTTTTGATTCCAATTCCCACTCCCATCAGCACCATAAACACCTGCGCACCCTGCCATTCAGCAATAAAAGAAAGCACATCCCCAACAACCGATGCGTGACAATGCTCATTACCGAAGATCAATACAGCATGAACAACAGGAATAAATAATACCGTAAACCCCCGCGCTAAATCGAGAGCAAATATGCGTTTCATAAGTACTCAATTTGATAAAAAGTCTCCCCCCTTTAGGGGGGAGACTTAGAGGGGGGTTACTCCCACCAGGTTAGTAAACCATCATCTTCATTTTGATAACGGTCCTCGGCAATCCAGATCATGGCATCATCTCCGCTGCCAAACGTGCGACTTGTTTTGTTTTTCATGTCATCTGATTTATGGTTAACGATAGGGTTTCTCCAAACAATAAATGTGCGCCTGCTTATAGCTTAATGTCACCGTCTTGATTTTTTTAAATCCGCATTTCTCCAGTAATAAAATTGATTTTAGATTGGTCACGTCAGGTTCTGCGTACATTCTCTTCGCTTCAGGAAAAGAGAAATAATAATTTAGAAATGATTTAATAATTTCTATGGTGAGGCCAGTAACCGGCTTTTCATCCCCACCCCTTGGCGCCATCAGCAAATGAAAACCGCAATCATTTTCATCGGCATCAACGTGATCTTTCAATTCATCAGATAAAATAGCATAAACATCGAACTGGCAAATCATCAGGTGCGGCACAACAACACCTTCAACACGCCACAACTCACCGATAAAAGATGCTGCACCTGGATTACCATCCATGCATTGGTACAATGCATAAAGCATACTATAGCTTCCATTCAGTTGCCAGTAATCTTTCGCGTATTCGCGGTTTACCCAATCGTAAATTATTCTCAGGTCCCGGTTCAAGTCAAGCGGCCGGAAACTAACAGTCAGGCCTAGCTGCTTATTAGCATTATGAAAGTTGAAGCTTTTGGATGAAGTTTTACAAAACAAACGAGGTGCTTTTAACATTTGCGATTGTTATATTGCAAACCTACCAGCAGCATGTTGTGTAGAAGTGGTCACGAAGGATTCGGATATGTGCAAAAAGTATTTTTCAATAAGCGACTTAGCACAATTAGTATAATTAGTTTCAATTAGCATTTATGGAATTCAGCATCATCGCACCAGGAGCCGATGAAATTAAATTGTACAACCATCTTCCACAGCATTTCAATGGAAAGATTCTCCCGGGATCAGAAAGTATTTCTGCCAGCGCACATTTCGGCGATATGATCTTTCAGCACTTTAAAGGGGAAGGCTTCGATATCTGGTACAGCAATTACTTGATCAATAAAGATGCAATAGTAAAGGGAAGGCTTGACCAACCCTTATTTGAACTGCACATTCAATTTTACAATCAGTTTGAAAATAGCTGGGATGGTTTTGCAAAAGCCATGCACAGGCCTTATCAGTACAACATCAGTTATGTGCCTTTTGTACACAACCAGGTAAAGTTTATTGGTGGTCATGAATACCACAGCTTCGATATCCATTTTACAGAAGAGATGCTGAAGGGCTTTGCGAAAGGCTCAGGTGTACTTGATAAATTTTTGGATAGTGTGTGCAAACTGGAACCAGCAAGAATATCTGCACTCGACCGATTTCTAACACCGGAAATGATCGCTATAGTGAATCAAATACTCGCTGTCAACCTGAATGATGGACTGAATAAATTTTTCATCGAATCAAAAGTCAAATTATTACTTACACTTATACTCGATGAAGTTTCAGGCGTCCATCCCCTCTCTCCCATCCAACTGTCTGATGACGATATCGGGCGCTTGCACCACGCAAAAGAAATATTGCTCAGGGATTTCGATCAGAAAATATCGCTCAGCCAGTTATCCAGGCTGGTCCTGTTAAACGAATACAAATTGAAGAAAGGTTTTAAGCACCTGTTCGGTAAACCCGTAATTAATACCGCCGGCACGTGATCTTGAGCGAAGCGAAGAACCTTGTATTAAACACGAGCGAACCTATTGAAGACATTGCTTACAATTCAGGCTTCAGCCACCCTTCTAATTTCCAGAAAGCATTCAAACGCGAATTCCATTTCACGCCAGCTGAGCTTCGAAAGTTTTCAAAGAAAATCTGATACCGTGTTAATACTGAAAAATGTACTGTAATAGCAACATTGTACGCCGATGAACTTGGTGGTAATTTTCAATTGTGAGAAAGTATGTTTCGTTAGAAGATGATGAAGTTGTTGTTGAATTGAACAAAACTGTCAAACAGTTAATAGCAAACTATTTTGAAAATATTGATGATGATACCTTGAAAAAAGTCAGGAAAAAAATCCGTCAGTTAAAAAAAGAAGCAGCGTTACGCAAACTGAAGATTCGGAGTGATTGTTCATCAGGAGAGCTTTAGTTCTCGGATACACCATTTGATTTTATACCAAAATCCCGGGCAGCAATGATCTTACCATAGATAAATACGCCCCGCCTATCACCGTAATACAAAGAAAGAAAATCAAAATCCTTAGCAATTTCGCGGTCAATGTTATCCATAATTCCTTTAGCCGCCTCTATCCTTTCTTCACGCACCCATTCAAAGACAAGCGCCATTAATTTCACTGGCTTTTTATAATATATCTCCTCTTCCTTGTAGTAAGCGTAAGCCTGGCTTATTATCTTTTCAAAATCCCTCTCCCTTTCAACCTGCTTCCAGTCATTTTTAAACTCCCGCATTTTTGCTTCGGTAACAATATCAAAATACCCATCATCATCTTTCATGCAAAAAAGAAAATCACACCTGCCAGTGTTTCTTTCACTGTTCCACACATTGAACTCCTGTAAAGTCGCCACATCAGGAAACTTGCGGACGATTGCGTTGTTAAATATCCCCATCCAGGTTCTTTCGATGATGGCAAAAAGATTGTCTACACCTTTTAATGCATTGGGCTGATCATCGTAATTATAAAAAGCATTGCTCACGATGTCGATCTCTTCCTTAATTCCCGTAAGCAATGTTCCAAGAAAAGTGCGCATGGCACCATTTACATCTTCGTTAATATGTACTTTGTCGTGGTGGTTGGAAACCAAAGTAGTATTTATCATTAGCACAAAATTTATTTGAAAAGGTTTGTAATAACAAGGATATCGAGTTTAACCCCATAAGCCCAGTCAACCTTCCATTTCTTATTCGTGTAATAATCAAACTCAGATTGATTCACCACTGTTATACCAGTTTTATAATTTGGCAACTCAAACGTATTTACTTTACCCCAGTGACCCCCACCAAACAAACTCAATCCCCTCGCTATCTCCCAATTCAATCCAAAAAACAAATTATCAAAAACTTTGCTGCTTATACTTACCCCAACTGTAGGATAAATTCTTTCGTAAATTTTATGGTCATCAAAAAAGTTCCTACCCGTTAACTTGTACTCCGGTATTTTTTTCCCGATGTTTTTGAAAAATAATTTCTCTATTAAAACGATGGGAGAAGTATAAAAAGTAGCCATTACCGTTACCAGGCCCTGCGGTTTGGAATTTGTTTCTTTCACTATTTTTTCAGCAGCGTTACTCGGTGACTCTACAAGTGTGTAAGTAGTATTTGATAGTTGCGAATTGATCAGGCCAATGTCCATTGAAACATGATATAATGGTGCCATCTTAATCGTGTACGTGTTTAAAACCACATTTGCGACCTTATTTTTTTCATCTTTTTTAGTAACGACCACATCAAATGAAATGTCAGTTTCTGAAATCGGAAGTAAAAATGTTTTCTCGTGCCATACATCATAGCCGTTTGTCTCTTCTTTTTGAAAATTCGCAGGGATTTTACTGAGTATTCCGGAATTATTAATTAACAGGCCTCCCGTAAATGAGCCACTTTTCTGATTAATAGAATATGAAACGTTATCAGGCTTATCAGAATAACCTTTGTAAAAAATATGAACAAGATATTGACAACCGGAAATACCCTGTGGCATAGTAGTGAACATGTTATTTCCAAATTCATCCAGGAAAATATGAACGATATGCTCTTCGTCACCTTTCTGTAATCCAATTCTTGTTACCTTATAATCTTTCATACTTGTTTCAATCCACTCTGCCAAAGGAGCAAGGTGCTTATCATCATTCTCATCATTATCATCTGCAGCATTTAGTGTTTTCATGATTTTGAAAACTACAGAACTTACCTCGGTATTCTTTTCGTCAAATTCACTTACCTTAATTTCCGACTCAGCGATATCCTTTGCAAAAGCAAATTCTACAAATTCTCCCCTTTTTGTGTATTCTTCCGGGGATCCAGTCGCAAATGCTGATGCGGTTGTTAAAACTTTAAGTTTGTGCTTATCGGGCAAGTCATCACTTTTTAATTTGAACTTCTTGATTTGCCCTGATTTCGAAGACACTTCAATATTTCCGTTTGAAGAAATTTCTGAAACTCCTTCTCCTGTACCATCACCCCTGTCTATCTTAACAGTCAGTTTTGGGCAAATACCGCCCAGGGAAAAAACCAGCAGTGATACAAGGAAGATGATTTGTTTCATAAAAACATTTTAATTATAAAATCGATAAGGATCTGAAATTTTTTATCCGGTAGTATGGAATTACATAAGTGCAACAGTCATCGGCTCCTGTAACTATTCCCAGCAAATCATTACCGAGCATTACTGCTGCTCCTGAATCCCCCCTATCAGTACACCGCGAAATAGACACTGCTTCTTGAATAAATTTTTCCCTGAAACCTGTATTGAAAGTCACGCTATTTCTTACAATCCGCGAACTAACTCCATTTTTTGTTTTTGAATAAACACGCACTGCTTTATCCACTAATGTTGTATCAAACGGACCATCCTTGTATCCGGAAATCCTCCGTCCATCTGGAAGTATATTCCATCCAGTTGATCCCACATTCGGCAGGTGTATAAAGGCTGCATCAATAAAATCATTTAATCTTCCTTCAACAAATACAGCCGCTCGACTATTCACAGTAACCCCGTCGCTATCAGTTCCTTTAAAATAATATTCACTTCTTTCCATTCTTTGCCAGGCCATCACATGGTAGTTAGTCAGGCCGAATACCTGCTCATTATTATCCCCGAGGAATACACCTACGGTTCCATTATCAATGCTTCCGGACCTTTGACGTTTTTTGCAAGAGCCAACATGGAATCTAAATTCCCCGCAGGCTTGTATATCAGTGAAAATTTTTCTTGTCTTACCATCCTTAAAACGGACTTTGAAAAAAGGTGGGATGAAGTGCTTCTCTGCAACCGCTGAAGGTTTGATCTTCTTTTTTACCTGGAAGATGATTGAATAGTACGGTCTTTTCTGATTGTTCGCAATTTTTTTATCGATGCGAAACCCGGATATATTATGGCGGTGGATTGCGAACCATTTACGGTAGTTTCTTGAAATGTATTTCTCAAGAAAAGCAGTTTTTTGTTTGGTGGATAACATATCAAATTGCTAAAAAGCAAACTAACAAATCAACCAAATCATTAAAACCGTATTAGTACTGAAAAACAACTTCGGTTACTACGGTTGTTTCTAATTGTTTGTTCCAACAACTTTGTTTACCACCCGAATTATTCACCATTAAACCATCCACCATGGACCAAAATTCAAAAACACACAAAGAGTTAACCCAGTCCGATTTCGAATCACAAAGACGGGCAATTTCGTTGGACATCCTGAGGCAGACACATCAGTTCATTCAATGGGACCTTGAATTCAACAAACACATCAGTAACCTTGCCGAAGAACTTGTTAAGCAAATCAAGAACAACCCCCGCATACTCGAGTCGGATTCAGAAGTGGGGAAAATTCTGAAAGAAATGCAGAACGAAAAAGATGGCGGAATAAGCGGTGCCGATATATTTGGCGGCAATGCATGGCAAGACATTTGGGGTACAATAAAAGAAGTACTACTGGGAGAAAAAGAATTTATCCAGAAAATTATCAGTAAAATTCTAGACTTATAATTTTCAAAAGATTGCCGAACTATGTAATCAAATTAGGTACAATCCGTACCATTTTGAAATTGAGTAACCAGTCATTTCCTGTCGAAGCCTCGGGGGTCCTTTTATGTAAAAAATCTCACAATGGCTTTATACTATATGTTGCACCGTGCTCTTCAAAAGAAAACACTACAGTATCATTTATCATCAGAGACATTGAAATAAAAAAAGTAAAGGCAAACAATCCCACACTGCAGTTCTGTGGCTGCTTTCACTCACATGTGATCGGCCCTGCCTACCCGTCAAAAATGGATTGTAGTGGCAAAAAAAGTCCTGGGGAGTTGTGGCTGATATATTCAGCACGGTATAAACAATTACGACTCTTCAGCTGGGATAAAACAAAATTTTTCCAAAAAAATTTTACTTTGATCTAACGCTGTTCCACACTACCTGGGATTCGGTGTTTTGACACTACACTGCAACTTCACTTTGAAAATTTCCCCAACCGGTAACTTTTTGCAACACCTGCAGGTTTTATCTCTTTATCCCCATTTGAAAATTGCCTGATCAAATACCGCGCTTTCGACAGGCTACCTGTCACCCTATAGATTGAAATTCCAAGTTTCTCACTTATTTTTCTTTGCGTCATTCCTTCCTCATAATATAGCCGATATACTTCCTGTAAATTATCTGGCAACGCATTTCCCATAAAAGCAAGATAGCAAGAATTCTACCTTGTTAATACTTGCTGCTTCCTTTCATTTTGTGGGGTGAAGAAAAAGGTTACCAGTAAATATTATCGCAACGACAAACTTCTCAAGAAGATTGGGAAGAAAATCCGCGAAAAAAGACTGGAAAAAGATATTTCAATTGAAACTTTTGCCTACGAGTCAGACATAGCCTATACCCAGGTCGCCAAAATGGAAAGAGGCGAAGTAAACTTCAATGTTTCTTATCTCGAAAAAATTGCTAAAGCGCTTGGAATTGATGTAAGAGAGCTTTGGCCCGATTAATACTTTTTGCACAAAACACAATACTTTACGGCCATTTCCCTTCTCTTTTCCTCAAGCTTCTTTGTGGGATGTCAGACGCAATTACAAAAGCAGATCTTGAGAATTTCAAAATTGAATTGCTGGAAGAAATCAAAAAGATATTACCTGGTGCAACTGAGCCGCCTAGAAAATGGTTGAAGTCCAGAGAAGTGAGAGACCTATTGAATATTTCGCCAGGAACATTGCAAAACATGCGTTTAAATGGGACATTACCCTTTACAAAAATTGGTGGGCTAACTTTTTACTCAAATGATGATATAATAAAACTGATGGAGTCAAACAAAGTAATGACCAAAAACTATTATTAATATTTTGCAGTCTGCCCTTTCAGATCATTTATTGACAGCTGAGCCTTACTAAATTTGAATATGAACGGGCAAGCTATTATTTACAGTTGTTTCTTCAATGCTTTCGATCACAAGTTGAAAAAAACAACTCATTAATGATTATTCCCTCTCTAGCTGAATAATTCTAAATCCAAAACCCATTTTATTCAGCTGCCCTTTAAGTTCAAGTATTGAAAACTTTGCAATATTCGAATCAAACTTCCCAATCTCATCTTTAAGATTTCTTTTTTTTGTTGCTGTATCGAGAAATGCTAAACAAAAAATTATTTGGGAAGGGCTTTTACTTTTAAACAATGAGGCAATACCGTTTTTGGGGAATACTTGTTTACCTATGTTTCCAACCCTGCTTCTCATGGCCTTAGCCTGTACTTCAGTAATATATTCATAACCTGTTCTCAGATCTGCTTGTATTCTTTTTGCAGCTATATTAATTTGAGATGACAGTTCCCTGATAGAATTATTAAAACCTTTCTTAACATGAATTAAGAAAATATCATTACCTCCGTCTTTCAACAAATCGCAAGACTCAATGCCCGCTGGTGTTATCGTATCAAACACATAAAAATTAGGTTCGTTGATATATTTTTGATTGTAAGCACCTTCTTTTGTCTTCGCCCCAAAAGGTTTCGGCAAAATGTCAGTATTCCAATCGAATTTTAAAAGTTGTAGACACTCGGTATCTAGATCAGAAATAAAGGTGGGTCTTATTAAGTACCATTCCTTGTCAATGAGGAAGTAGGTTTTTTCTTTATAAGTAAATTCGCCTTGAACGTGACTTAGAATAGTACCTGTAGTTAAGATATGTCCTTCACTATCATAACTTATCAGCTTTCTTACTAAAACGCTTTGTTTAAACAAAGTTGAATCTTCATCTTCATAGTCGCCACTGTTTTTAAGCAATGCGATAATATCACCAAAAGTTGAATGTCTTGGAACTTCAATCGGATCACCTTTATCAATTATTATCTCGAGTGAATCAGCGTTAAGATACTTGTCAAAGTCTTTGTGACAAAAATCAACATCAGGAGTTTCACCTTTTTTACATTTTGCATATAAATCATCAATTACCCAATTATTTAATTCCTCAATTAATATTTTGTTTGATGTTTTTCGACTTGAGAGATGTTCAACCTTATTTAATGAAAACTTCGCCTTTCGTTTATAAATTACATCAAGCCGTTCAACTAATCTTAACATCGAGTCAAAGCTTACTGCTTTACTTATCTGAAATGATTCCTTTGCCATACAAACCGAACTATCTCTTTTCAACTCCGCTTTGTTGAACCCGAAACTGTTTGTCAAAAGCTCTTTATTAAGTTCAGCCTGCACTTGTTTAAAAATTTTACCAAATTCATTCTCATCTGAAAATCTTTGGTCACCTCTATAAAACTTCGTTTGGCCGAGGATATTTCCTGTTAAACCCCTGTCTTGAATGTTCTTCACAACCTTACTGTCTTTATCAAATAATCGAACGAGAATCTGCAGGCCAAAGTCAGGAATCATAAATCTCGCCACCGTCTGACCAGCAAATCCTCCTGTCACCACATAGATTTCTGAATTAAGTCCAACAAAACAAACAAAGGAGTGATTAGTGTTTTCGATTTCAGTAAATGAGGATCTTCTGCCCACCAATGTTTCGAAAAAGCCACGCCACTTCGGTGGATAAGTCGCTGATGAATGATATAATCTTAGTTCGAATTTTTCATTGTAATTGTTCAGAGCAATTTTTCGAAACGCTGCACCGTCTTTATTTACTCGTTCAATTATTTCATTGGTTACTTCATCAAACGCAGTCTCTTCAAATAAGTCCGTATTTACTAGATGAATAGAAACGGGAATCTTTTCATTATCTGCCATTTAATAGAATTATCAAGTTATCCTTCGACTTCAGACTCCAAATAAATCTCCCCAGCAAAATCCTTATGTAACTTCTTCATCACCCCTTCATCGACCTTTTTTATTGTTACCCTATCTGTCTTCATATTCGATAATATTTTGTCGCAATCACCATTCACAAATAATTTACCCTTACACTTTTTTATCAGGGTAGCGCTCAACAAATCGTTAGGCATGGTATTCAACCAGCCATCATTGATCTTTTTAAAATCAAGTGTTGCCATAGCAGTCAGCTCTCCACTGTTCATTAAGTCAATACCGAGATGTGTAGCGGTCCCGTTATGGCTTAAATGGTGCCCTACCTTGTAGAAAACTGTTTTGCCTAATAAATACTTGATATCTTTTTGCACGGTTTCACCTTTTATTTTGACGGGCCATTGCAGTCCCTGGTGCCAGCTTTTCCAGTTTCCAAGTTCTGCATCCGCCGGAAACAATAATACTCTTTCACTTCCTTCAAATTGAATAGCAAGTGCGAGACTCGTGTTGTTAATACTTCTTTCATAGCGCATGGCTAGGCTACCTGCACTCATCAGCCAGTCATTGTCAATTTTTCTCCATTCTCCACCATTTTCATACGAGGATGTTACTCTGCTGTTGCCGACAGATTCATACTCCGGATCAAAAGGCAATTTTGAATTGTCGTTAGAAATTGATGTGGCATTCATAGCAGCCAGGAAAGCAAAATCTTTTTGACTCTTTTCTTCTCTCTGCTCGTAATTATCTTCTTCGCTTTCTGTTTCATTCAACAGGTTAAAATCTTTGGGAGGACCTAATACATAAAACCTAAGCCCGGTAGCCCCGGCTAAATTTGCCCGGAACTCTCCCGGTTCTAATAATTCTATTTCAGTGGTTTTTTTCAAAACACCCAGGTCAGTTAATTGCTGAACCATCGTAGGCAATGGTTTGCCTTTCTTCGGTTTTAAATTCAGATCATTTAACGAGTTAAGCGACCTGATAAATTTCTTCTTGCCATCGATCATAAACTGGCTGCCCAGTTCATCTTTGAATATTTTTTCAAAATGTTTATCTGCAACAAGTTTATTCAGTTCCGTAGTCGCAGCATTAATCGCAAAACCAAGTTCGCTCCTGTTTGCACGATAATCATTTGCAACAGGGTCTTCATCATTTTCCGTCCAGGCAAACCAGGCTTTTTTGAAATTGAGTTTACTAAATGCACTGCTTGCTTTCTCAAATCCGTTGATATGATCAGCATGCTCATGCGTTACAACCAGGAGGTGGATATTTCCGCCGGTAGCGGTTTTAATGCTATCCACAATAGCTTCAAATTGTTTTGCCCCTCCATGAATACATCCGCAATCAATCATCATATTGAAACTTACCCTTGCTCCTTTCTTAAACTGAAGCAGGAAGCAATCACCGGTTCCTCCTTTATACATGCGAATATTTACTTTATCAATTTTTGAAACAGCTGCTTTTGCCATAACAATAATTTAATGCGTGTGAAGAAAATTGAAAGGCTCATTAAATGAATTCTCCGGGCCCATCCCGAAATAAGCCTGGAACTGGCTTTGCGTTGCCCTCATTCCTTTCTGATGTTTGAATATTGAGATGCAACGTCCTTCATCAAGCTCGTGAATTCCATGTTCCAACTTCCGTACGTTTAACAATGGTTTTGAAATCACATATTTTAATGCAAGTGTGTCCAAGTCAAAGATCAGAGTACAGCCACCGCTCATTTTAATACTACCCGGTTTTTTTCCTGGCATTACTTTAAACCCGTTGTTATCTTTTATAATCGTCACATCTGCTCTTTGCACGAGCGTAACAATGATTTGGTTTACCTGGTTGCCATCTGGACCAACACGGGAAGCAAGATGTAATGATTGAACAAATACCGAAGGCCAGTTACCATCGCCGCTTCCATACGCATCAGTTTGATCGATCCCTAATGCACGTGCACCTTCGCTAAACATTAGACCAGTCAATTGTTCAAATTCCCTGGAATTATCAAATTTTCTCAAAAGCCTTCTGTGCAATCCATAGATTATTTTTTTGCTTTTATCATATTGACCAGCGATATATTTTTTATTAATGCTGTAAATTTCATTTCTCTTATTTCGGTTCATTATTTCACTTCGGTACTCTCGGAGAAACTCCGAAATGATAGCTATAGGTGCGCTTATACTTTTTGAATCCGGCGTTTGGTAGGCAAGACCGTCCACAGACAAATGTTTTATTCCTGCTGGATAAATGCCCCGTTTTTGAAAAGCTTCAATAAAAACGATCCTGTAATCCTTAGGATCGTCTTCAACCAAATCAAAGTCTGCAGTAATAATGCCGCGGAGAAAATCTCCAAACGTAATGTCAACAGGTGGACAATAATCAAGCGCTCTTATACACATATTTAATACATGCTGAGCTGTTTTGCTGGCTTCATTCGCCAGCCGGTTAACGAGATCAGGGTTTAATTCTCCTTGCGGCAAAACACCAGTTCCATTTGTTGCAATCCGCAACAGGTCTGCAACACGTCCCTTATATATAGAAAGAAAAGCATCAAAAATCGCTGATACCAGGATAGATCCACGCTGGTGTGGCTCCATTACCGTTCGGTATTCATTACCATTGGGTTCTTTGGGCGTCCATTTTTTTGTCTTTCTGTCAAATGTTCCAATCGCATCCCTTAATGCACCGTAATTTCCAATTGCGATTCCAAACTCCTGGGCCAGTTTACCCAATAGATTTTGGGAAGCAAGATCCCCTCTTGTTGCAGCGATTTGATTTTTCAACACGTTGGAGAAAGTAAAGTGCTGGAACAATGCTACTATATCAGAGAACGCTTCATGAAAAGCAAGCACATCTGAATTGGTATTTTCAGTATAAGTCCTGTGCAATCCATCTAAAATCGCATGAGTGGTTTCATGCGCGATAATATCATGACTAAGGCAGGTAAAAGTTAAACTGTCTGGCATCTGCAGGGTTATATCTGCCGGTCTTGCCGCAAAATAGCCAAACAGCAATGCTTTTTTCTGAGGGCTGTAGTAAGCATTTGCATCACGCATAGCGTGTGGGTAAATTCTTAATGTTGGCACATATTCATCAATCAGTTTTTTCTTTGGTTCTTCTGGTTTTACCCCTCTCTTTTTAATCAAGGTTTTCTGTAAAGGTTTAACCGGTTGGTCAATGTAAACCTGTCGGGGGCTCCACAACACTGGCCTTCCCAAACCAGCTTCAAAGTTTTTTATGGTTGTCATTGCTACTGCATAAACCATCTGTTGATGAAATTGCGGGTTACTTCCGGATGGTTGTAAACCATCCTGGGCCAGGATATATCTGTCGTCAAGGTCAACCGGAGTATAAAATTTTTTGACCGTTGGATCAAAGTCAATCACTTCGACATATTCACCAGATGGACCCGGTTTAAGTCTCTTTTCCGGGTCAGGATCTTCTTTATCTTCCCAGGGAATTTTGTACGTGATATCATTGATGAGTGCAGTGTCGATCTTCAGCGAAAGCGAAGGATCGAATGCATATCCGCGTAACTTTCTGAATGGTGGTTTTTTAACCATGACCGGAATTTTATAAAGCTGATGGACAATAAAGTTTCACCTGCAACTCTGTTAACGCTTCTGCCTGCTTAATCAGGCAATCAACCTGGCTCTTGCTTAATCTTGTAAGATTCGTTGATACTGATCTCGCAATCTTTTTTTCTTCAGCAGACGGTTTTAAGATTGAATCATACTTCACTTCTGCTTTTAAATGTTGGGTGATTTCCAAAGTAAATTTTTCAGGCTCTGCCACCCAATCTGGCTGAAGCTTATGCGCCTTGATCACCTGTTGAGTAATTTGTTTTGATCTGAGGTTTTTAATAAATCCCGGGATACAATTTTCAATATCCCATCCGAGTGAAAAATAAGCAACCTGCTTCTTTACTGTTGAGGCATTGTCGTAAACATTCCGCATCATTTGCGATTTTTTGATGCGCGACATAAATACATTTACTGTTTCAAGTATTAAAGCAATAGTGTTCTTATACTTGCCTTCTTCAGTATTTCCGGTGCCCGCATCACTGGTGATCACTATGTCACAGGCAAACCTGCCTTTCTGCATCACATTGTGAATGCCTTGGTTATCATACACGCCACCATCCACTAAAACCGGGTGCACTTTATCCGCTTCAGATTCATCAACAAAATATTTTCTGTCAATCTTAATTGGCGTAAATGCAAATGGAACACAGCTGGATGCCATCACTGCTCTTGACAAAGGAAAATCATCAGGCTTGAATTCAACAGGATTGTCCATAAACTGGTAGGTTGTGTCCCGCATCAATTCTTTGGAAAATAAGAACCCTCTCGCTGTCTGAAGATTGGTTGACCCAATTACAAGTTTTGGTTTGTCCGCGAGGCCACTTAATGTTTTGCCTTTATAAAAAAAGGCATCGTAAACCTGTTCAATTCTTTTACTGATTGGGAGAATTTCGAATTGAAATTTTACAAGTACAATCAGAATAAGCGTAAATGCAATAGGAAATATCCAGGGCCAGGGAGTAAATAGAAAAATAAATGAACCGAGTAACAATAGCCCGATAATCAACATTCGAAATCCCAACCACGAAAAAATCAAATCATGGATAACACTCTTTTTCTGCAACCCTTCATATAATTCTCTATAAAACTCTTCGAAAGCACCGCCTTTGGTCGCATAACATGCACCGGTAATAGACCCGCCAGAAATTGTAGAAATAACATCTGCTTTTTCAAGTACGCCCAATTCATTTAATTTCTTCAGCGTTCCTAAATGAAAAGCAGTGGCGCGATAACCGCCGCCGGAGAGGGAGATTCCTATTCGGATATTGCTTATTGTGGACATCAAGAACAGACTGAGTGGAAAATCGCTTTACAAACTTTCTTTTTTTCAAACAATCAAACAACCGTAGTAATACGGTAAATACTGGAATTAGCGGTTAAATTGTGTTCGGCTAAGTAAAAAGCTTATAATAGGTATTCAAGAAGCAGAAAAAAATCAATGCCACATAAAAATTAGTCTTACTCTTTTCGAACAATAGCGTGCTGAGTGCAGTCTTTTACCGCTAATTATCTGTTTCAAATGATTTGTCCGTCAAGTAATACTGTACCGGCAGATAAAAAATAATATTCCCTGATCTAAGAAACTTACCATTTTTAATATCAGATGGATTATTGGCCACAATGTTATCTATTAGCTTATCAAACAAATCACTGCACTTTTCTAGATCAATAGATCGTAGTACTTGATAGGCTAGAGATTTAATGTCAATAATATTCGAACCCCTGTATTGCCAGCGCCTGAATGGTCCATTCCAGTGGCAACTAGATTCGGTGAAAGAATTTTTGGTGCCAGTAGCATCATATGCTCTGTTTGCTCGTTTACGACTTGGATCATCATCAGGCCGAGAAAGAAAATAAAAAAGCAAAATTGCTATCATAGTTAAAACAAGAATTGGCCACCAGTTAAATTTCTTCTTCTGCTTACTTTCAATGGCGGAGGAATTATCCTCTTCAAGTTTTAAGAGCCTATCTACTTTTTGCTGGCTCCGGTTTGCTAGATCCTTTGCTACAGAGCTTACATTCTCCACATTTTCCTCGTGTTCACCAATATTTTCATCTGCCGTCTGTTTATAGTTTAGTTTCCTTTTGGAATTAGTTTTATTAATTTCAGATTTTTGAGAGGCGATAACATTTTGAAGTCTGTTAATTTCTGATTCTAAATCCACGATTTGGTGTCGCAAAGAATCATTTTCTTCCAATAAATAATCCACTTTCGATTTCTGAAGGACAGGAGCATCAGCTGATAAAATAATTGCACCTTTTTCTTTCAGAATTTCGATAATAACTTTCGCACTGCTTTGTACATTTACATGATCTACTTTTATTCCATTAAATAAATTAACCTCTGAAATTGGAGAAAAATAATTTAGATAGTTATTGCTCAACACTGCTCTTATTCTCTCATCCCACTCATTCAAAACATCAGAAACTCTTTCAAAGTCTTTTGGGAGGTAGCCTATCAATCCAGTTACCTCGTTTTTTATAAGAATTTCCTTTTCAGATACAAGTGTTTGGAAAATCTGTTTACATATTTTTGAGAAAAAAATTTCGGGTGAATTAAAGTATTTTTTGCTAAAAGCTATTGAAATACCAAAACAGCTGCCAGGTCTTCCATTTTCAAAAGAAGTGACCAATCCATATTCAACATAGATATAAATTATGCTTTTCTCATAACGTATTACCTCTAACCTCGATCCTGTACTGGATTGATTGGAGAAAATAGACAATCTATTATAAACAGATGAACTGTAAGGATATATCTTAAACCCATCTTTTAAGGTTCCAAAAAAGGTGATACTCGTATTTTCCTCAAACTTCAGATTCACTTATTTTCTTAATATTGATTTTATTTGTGTCCAAAGAGATTTACCACCTGACAAAGACTCATTTATCCTTGCCCAAAGATTCTCAGGATAGAAATCCGGCGACATCACAAAAACTTTTTGACCGGAAGCATCTTCGGTAAAGTCGCCAGAGGAAAATAAGACAAGGGGCACTTTCCTATAATGACTTTTCTTGATCGTCTCTGTAATCAGATTAAACCCTGGTTGAGAGTATAGTTCTTTGCGAAATGAACTGTCGATAGGCTTTCCATCCCGAATATATCCGCCCGGCTTATTTACTTTAGTACATAAAAAAATAATCGAATCTCTTTTGGGCGACATCTTATTTTTAATGACTTCTGCAATATGATGGTTATATCTTTCCATTTCACTATCTGCTTCAAACATGCCTAGCGAAAAGCAAAAAATAAAAACTTTTCTTCTTTCATTGGCGAAAATTGAATTAAGGTAGGGCTGAAATTCTCGTGTTTTAGAACGCTGCAAATCAAAAAAATGTTCACCGGGAGCTTCCAAAACCTGGCAAACCCTGACTCCATTATAATTTACATTCAACATCAAAAAGTTCACTAAGCCTGTAGCTGCAGGTGCAAATTTTGTATTATCTCTTAAAGAATCGAAGGCATCAATTGTCTTTTGATATTCTTCTCTATCTGATCGAAATCTACTGTCTACACTTATTGTGTACTTTGATAAATAGTTACACAGTCTTAGCAATGCAACTGTTTTGCCGATATTTCTTGGACCAAAAAAAATCACGAGTGGATCCTGTGAGGTGTTAACACTAATATGCGTTACATCGTAGGAAGTAGAAATCGATTGAGATCTATCAGCTGTTTCTGTTTTCTTTTGAAATTCTGACATGTTGGTTGTTTATATTATTAGCTATTCATCTTCATCAGATAAGTATCCACGGTATAAAAAATAAAAGCTTCCAATATCGATGATCATTGCAAGTATAAGTGAAACAAAAAATCGCCACGTGGGATGTTTAAAAAAATCACCCCATGCAACACTAAAATCTTCCAGATCTATACTTGCCGGTGTCGTAGTAATCTGATATTTTACAATATTGAGATGTAACTGGTCATCGCCTAATGACAGGGCTATATCACTTAGTGCCTTGTATATTTTATTATAAACCGCAAAGCTGGTTTTTAATACTGCTGTTTTCTCGCCTATAGAAGAAGAATCAAAGCCATCAACTATCTTGTTTAAACTGTTGACAGCTTGTATAGCAGTACTGCTATTAAATAATGAATCTATTGACTTCATTTTCTGTGCGCACAACAACTGATTCTCATCTTTTTTTGATCTGATATTTGCAGCAAGCTCTTTTGCATAATTTACAAGCGCTCGGCCACTTGTAGGAGCATTTGAGGGAAGGTCAACTTTAGAACCCAATAACTTTTCTATTCTTCTTAAAATCTTATCAGAAGCAGTATCATGGCCGGGGTTATAAACATTTGTAATTTCACGTTCAAGGTTATCAATTTCGTTAATTATTTTTCTTGAATACTCCTCGCAGAAGCTTTCAACCTGCTGTTTTGCATAGTTATTAGTCAATTCAAAATTTTCCTGAATAGTAACTAGCTCCGTTCTCCTTAATTTATCGCCATAGTTTTTAAAAAATAAATAATGTGTATTCGTCATCAAAATTGCTGTCCAGCTAAATAATCCAATAAAAACACCCCCGATAAATTTTGAATTGCGATCAGCCATGTAACCAGGCATACGCGACTTCTTTATCCAGTATAATGCAAGATCTGCAAGACAAATAGCAGCGCTGGAAATGCCATACGCTGCAGCCTCCGGCGTATTAAAAGAACTCATTAATGATTTCGCACTTAAAATAACACTAAAAACGCTAAGCAAAATCCAAATAGCAAATGAAACTTTTTGTCTGATAGTCGTATCCTTCGACATCGGATTTCTAAACAAACTCATGACGGTGATTTGGTGGTGAAGTCCTTTTAATGACTATTTGATAAACTATAACAAACTTGAATTAATACTTAATACAAGACAACAGTAATAATACAGTATGATTTTTAGGTATTACCACGGTAGTTTGATATTTACACGAACTGTATTTTTAAAAATGTGCAGTTGGTTTCCATTAAGCCTTTACCTCTGAGCATAAGCCCCGAATCGCCTACGGGGCTTTTTTTGCGTGTATACCCTGTCTTTAAATTAGTGATCATCATTGGAAGATGAAAGCGCTTTGTTTTTATCATATTCTTCCTGTGCCTTCTTCAATTGATCAAGCTCATCTTTGACATCATCAATAGTTGCTAATGGTCCTGTGTATTTATAATCATCGGGGCAATCTACGAGGGTATTCAGGTCAAGTTCTAATTTTATTTCCCCTCCATTAATAACTGCACCAACTGTAAAGGCTTCATATGATTCAAAGGAAACCGTGGCACTATTATTCGTTGCTTCTACAATTTCAATGTAGGGAGCGAACGTATCATGCAAAAAGAAATACACTTTTCCCTTTAAAGCCGGCTCTTCTGCAATGGCCTTTACTGTAACGACAACCTTGAAAGGGTTTACCCCATCCTTATTTTCAGTAACATTTGCATTGATTGAATAGTTCCCAACTTTACTTTTCCCTCCCCAGCGACCTTTCTGAAAATCTTCGATATAGACAGGAATTTCCGGCTTGGCTTTTTCAACAACTGCCACATACTTTTCGTCCCTTTCAGCTGCCAGTATCTTATTTCTCGTTCTGTTAAACCCTGTAAGCAATGACGACAACCTTGCTATTTCAAGTTTACTTACTTTCTCTACTTGCTTTTGAAATTTTCTCTTATATAAATTGTCTTCCATCTTTACCAGTTGCTCAAGCAAATAGAGTTTTGCCCATAGGTAAACGACAAGAAACCCACAGATGAAATAAAAAAGCATTATCGAGCTCGCGAATGGATATGAAAAATTGGACGAAAATGATTCTGAATATCCGCCGGCAACCTTTAATGTTAAGGCATCAAACTTGGATATAAGTTTTGGAATTTGCGTCAAACTAACCCCAACGATAATTTTTGTCAACCAGTCAGAGATCTGTTCAAGGTTAGTATTTGTTCGGTAATAACGCTCACCGGTGTCCTGGTCTTTTTGTGTGATGCTGTCTTCTCTTTGTAGACTTCTGGGAATACCAAAAAGAAAACCAAGCAAGCCTCCCGCGATCGAAGCCGCGAGTCCAACCAATACAGACAGACCTATTGTGTTAAGCCATAATGAACCATCCCCCTTATTGATGCTGATCCATGTGCCCGTCAATACAATGGCAACAAAACCAAAAGTCATGAAAATCAGGATGACGCGGAAAGAATCCCCTTCCGATGATTTTCTTTGACCAAATAAAAACGTGATCAGGTTCCAACCTTCTTTTCCCGTTGCCCCTTGAGAGGTGGAGGATTGTTTACTCATGCAAGCAGTTTGAATGGTGGCGAATAATGGAAGGTCCCCAAAAAACAAAATGCTGAAAACAGTACTAACCGCAGAATCTCATCCGTATTAATACAGTCGGTACATCGGATCTCCAGATCGTTTACGGCGAATAGCAGAGTTGAGTTCTACAACGGACATCTAAATTCTTTGCACGCAAGCCGGGTAATTATCGGGCAATCGACACTTGACTTAGTGCGATTTTTTATGTCCCGCCCCTACGGGGCTGGGGGTTTGACAGACATTTCTTTCCCCGGGTTTCACCAGGGGTTACAAAATTGATCGCCCCTACGGGGCTGCATCATTATGTGTAGTGAGGAACTAGTTTCATAAGTGTTTTTATCTACCACTTTCGGGGCATACCTAATCATGTCGCTACGAAGGACTGATCATAGGTCCGCATTTGCATTTCACTCCCGGCGAGTCTTACATTTAGCCCCTCCGGGGCTATAGAGGAGAGGTGATCTCTTTTTTTTACCAACGTTTTGCCCCTCAGGGGCCGCTCTCAGATATTTTATTCCAATATATAGGCACCCTATATTAAAGGCATAGATACTCCCATTCAAAAGCATGGATAGTGTATGAGTAGTGTATGAAACAAATGCCTCAGAGGCTGTCCGTCGTTAGCACCGGGAGGGACAAAATGTCGGTAGCGAGGTTTAATGTCCCCCTTCCGGAATCTTCACATCCGGATCATGCTTATGCTTGAACATCACAAAAAATAAAACTGCAATCACTGCCGCGTAGATCGCAAAGCTTAACCATATCTCATGCCACTGCCGGTTGCCACCTGCATCTGTAAAATATTTGTCGATCAACCATCCACTTACTTGACTGCCCATAAACGCTCCCACTCCATTTGTCATCATCATAAACAGACCTTGCGCACTCGACCGGATCGATGAATCCGTCGTTGTTTCAATAAATAAAGATCCGGATATATTGAAGAAGTCGAATGCCATTCCATATACAATACAGGAAAGAATGATCATCCATAATCCATCAGCAGGATTTCCGTAAGAGAATAATCCAAAACGAAGCACCCACGCGATCATAGAAAACAGCATTACTTTCTTAATACCAAATCTTCTTAAAAAAAACGGAATCGTCAGGATGAATAAAGTTTCAGATATCTGCGAGATCGACATGATGATTGTTGAATATTTGCTGACAAATGAATCTGAATATTCAGGCACTTTTTTGAAGTCATCCAAAAAAGTATCGCCGTACATGTTTGTTAATTGCAGTGCAGCACCTAAAAACATTGAAAAAATAAAAAACAAAGCCATTTTGTATTTCGCAAACAAGCGAAATGCATTTAAACCAAGCTGCTCCATGATTGAAGCACCTTTTGCAATAGATCTTTGGGGCGGACATTTCGGTAGCGTAAAAGAATATAATCCCAAAGCAATCGCTGCAACCGCAGCTATGATAAACTGGTTTGAATTTGCTTTGCTTCCGGTTAAATTCGTCGTCCACATCGCAACGATAAATCCAATAGTACCCCAAACACGGATGGGTGGAAATACTTTCACCACATCGTAATTGCTTCTTTTCAAAATTGTATAAGAAACAGAATTCGATAATGATATAGTCGGCATGTAAAATATCATCGCCGCAAAAATCACATAGTATAATGTATCAGCATCTTTAACCTGCGGAACATAAAAAAGAACAGCGCCATATAAAATATGCAAAACACCATACAGTTTTTCGGCACTGATCCATTTGTCAGCGATAATTCCCGTAAGTGCCGGCATAAACAACGATGAAAGTGCCAGCGTAGAAAAGATAGCACCGAATTGTACCCCCGTACCCATGTTGTTCGTGAAGAAATAAGTGGCAATAGTGATCAGCCACGCACCCCAGACGAAGAACTGGAAGAAGCTTAAAACCGTCAATCTTATTTTGATATTCATTTCGCCAATTTTATATACGATGAAGAGGTAAGATAATCAATTTACATTTTTGTTAATTTAAACAAAATCTGTTGCATGAGATGATTCTACTCCTTCTCTTCATTTCTTATTTGTCCTTCCAGCCACTAACTTTGTAGCAATGATTTCCGCCGCCGGCCTAAGTCCTGAACTAAAAACAATCGAAGAAAAGGTTAAAGCAGGACAACGTATTTCTGATCAGGATGCTTTGATGCTCTTTACACATGCAAGCCTTGGCTTTGTTGGCAGCCTTGCCAATTTTATACGGGAAAAAAAGAACGGCAACAACGTTTATTTCAACCGCAACTTTCATATTGAGCCAACCAATGTCTGTGTGTTCAGTTGCAATTTTTGTTCTTACAGCAGGCTATATGCAAAACGAGATGAAGGGTGGGAATTAAGCATTGAACAAATGCTTCACATGGTGAAGAAATACGATGGCCAACCAATCACGGAAGTTCATATAGTAGGGGGAGTTCATCCAAAAATGAATCTTCAGTTTTTTGCAGATCTTTTAAAAGCAATCAAAGCACACCGGCCAGAACTACATATCAAGGCATTTACTGCAGTAGAATATGATTACATGTTCCGCAAAGCAAAAATGAGTGTTGAACAAGGTTTAAAATTCTTAATTGAGGCCGGCCTTGACAGCATACCTGGAGGCGGTGCAGAAATTTTTGATCCGGAAGTACGAATGCAGATCTGTGCAGATAAAGTGGATGCAGAAGGCTGGTTGAATATTCATGAAACTGCTCACAAACTCGGACTGCATTCCAACGCCACAATGTTATACGGGCATATCGAACGTTTTGAACATCGGATTGAACATATGCGCAGGTTACGCGAATTGCAGGATCGAACCAGCGGATTCAACACTTTTATTCCGCTGAAATTCCGCAATAAGCAAAATGACATGAGCCATGTTCCGGAATCAAATATCACTGCGGATATGAAAATGTATGCAATCGCCCGAATCTATCTTGATAATTTCCCGCACCTGAAAGCTTATTGGCCAATGCTGGGCAGACAAAATGCTCAACTTTCTTTATCGTTTGGCGTAGACGATATTGATGGAACTATTGACGACTCAACAAAAATCTATAGCATGGCCGGTTCGGAAGAACAAACACCGACCATGACTACCGATCAAATTGTTACACTTATCCGACAGGCCAGAAGACAACCTGTTGAACGGGATACTTTATATAATGTAATCAACAACTTCGAAGAACCAGTTGCAGTTTGATTTGTCTACGATCATTACCAGTGCGACTTAAAATTCCACGCTATAGCGTCTAGCCTCGGGCTTCGGGCTTCTGGCTTCTGGCCTTTAGCTTGGAAACCTTGCCGCTAGCCTCTACCCTTTGGGTTACCGGCACGCGACTCCCAACGTCGGACTCCGGACTCCGGACTTGACTGAGATTACATCAAAACACCTTCTCTATCTTCTCCTTTATCGTCATTTTCGGCTGTATCATCTTTTCCAGTCGCATCGGTGTCGCCTTCCACAGCATCAACAGTTTCTGCCGGAATTTCTTTTTCAGTATTATCCGCTCTTGTTGATTCTTCATCTACATCATTCTTGGTACGTTGCCTGGTTGGGACTGAACGTTCACCCCCGCTTTTTTTCGATCCTCCTTTTTTGTTACCGCCGGATTTTTTTGCAGATGATCCACCTGATCTTTTAGCTGTTGTTTTTCTGCCAGCCGATTTTTTTGCTGAAGATTTTTTTGCAGGGCTGCGGCCAGATGATTTTTTCGCCGTCGATTTTTTCGCAGCAGATTTTTTACCCCGTGAATTAGCAATAGATTTTTTTCCTGCCGGTCTTTTACCCGAGTTTGCCTTTGCAGCTTTTTTTCTGATTGCTGATTTCTTGCGACTTACTTTTTTAGGAGCAGCTTTTTTTTTCCGAAGATTTCCTTTTGCAGAAGTGCGGCTTGCTTTCTTTTTGGTAGCCATGTTTGCTGATTTATTTGTTGAAGAAAAATAAGGGGACAATAAAATTAAACATTTGATTTATTCAAATATCATTCCAGTGTAAAATGCAGCATACTATTACGATTTATATTTGCAGCATGGCAGAAGATTTATCAATAGTAAATGGTACGAAGCAGGAACAATATGAATCCATTTATTCGCAAATCCGTGGAATAATCGGTGGAGAAATTGATCTCATCGCGAATTTATCAAACATTACGGCGGCACTAAAAGAACAGTTCGGGTGGCTTTGGGTCGGGTTTTATTTTGTCAAAGCAAATGGCAGCTCAGTCGAACTTGTACTTGGACCTTTCCAGGGGCCGGTAGCTTGTACACGCATTCAAAGAAATCGCGGCGTTTGCGGAACAAGCTGGGCACAGGAAAAAGTTTTGATTGTTCCCGATGTCGGGAAATTTCCGGGTCATATCGCGTGCAGCAGTCTTTCTAAATCTGAAATCGTATTACCAATCATTCGCAGCGGTATGGTGGTTGGTGTTTTAGATGTCGATAGCAGCGAATACAACAGCTTTGATGAAACAGATCGTGAATGGCTCCAGAAAATAATCGACCTGATTGATTATTGACATGGCGACATATGAAATCACCATAAAAGGAACCGTACAGGGAGTTTTTTTTCGTCAAAGCACCAGGCAAAAAGCTTTAGAGCTAGGATTAACCGGTTTCGTGGAAAACCGGGAAGATGACACCGTTTTCATCAGGGTTAGTGGAGAACAAAATTTAATCGATGAGCTTGTGCGCTGGTGTCACCTGGGACCTCCAAAGGCTATCGTAGAAAAAGTAAACGTTTCAAAAATTGACACTGAAAAATTTGAAACGTTTACTATCAGGCGCTATTAGTGGATGATGTGCAGGAACGCAATCACCAGGATGGACACGTGACAGATCACCAGCAAAATCTTTGTAAGCAGCCAGCATTTATCATGGTGTTTCCTGATTTTCTTTACTCTCTCTTTGTGGAATTTATGAATATGGGCCAGTTCATCCATTTGCGGTGAATGTGATTTTTGATGATTTGAACCGCTCTCAGGAGCTGGGAAAAAAGGCATGTTTTTGTTGGTCATATCACCCTCGTTTGACTGGGTGGTTTGACCAGCAACAACCCCCTGCAAAACGGTAGTTTTAGTATTACTATTGCTGCTAAAAGACAACTTTGCAATCGATGTGAAGATCACGATGAAAATCAGTCCAGATAAGCTTTTCAGTGTCATAAAAAAGAATTTTTATAACACAAATCTGTCGCTGTGGAAGGCCTTGAAACAAGGTGGGAAATGCGGAAAAAAAATATAACGTAAGGCTACGGTTAAAGGCTTTCACAAATGCGTATCAATGCGGCTGTCCGGAACCTGCGTATTTGTACCGTTAAAGCGTTTAAACGAATAAGTATTTATGCTGAATACTTTGAAAACTAAGCGGGGAATGTTAAATTAGGATAACCAACCCGCCCCTGCCTAAACTCCCTCACCGTCATTTTTTAACCAACTAATGCTTAATTATGAGAAACAATCAATTGTTTTTCCGGCATCGCATTATCCTCGTTGCGGCGTTCACCGGTTTTGTTCTAATGGCTTTTTTCATCCCTGCCTGTAAAGGCAAAAAATCTGTCGGAAGCGGTAAGGCTTTATTTGCGGACAGTACTTTCGGTATTCAAAGTCTGAAATTGTCAAAAGCGGCAGTTCAGCAATGGGTGGACAGCGGGTGGACGAACCCGGCCGATACCAATAAAATCAACAAGCTGTTAATCCAGTTCTATTCGGTTAATCCCTCCACAAGCGACCACTTGCAACTCCTGGTGTATCCTGGCAAAAACATGATGAATGTTCACCTGGGAGGTCAGCAGGTACTGACGGTAGATAGTAGTTCGGGCAAAGTTGGTATCAATCAACCTATTGTTTTTGCTAACAATGTAATCGACTTGTCCGCGATCGGTATTATAAAAGGGGATGGAACATTGACCAACTTCGACTATGTAATATTTAAACCTGTGTTAGCTCACGCGCCTTACCTGGTATTTGCAGTTTCCGTCGTCACAGCCGGTACTGCTGCATATAAAGTAGATACAAATCCGTGTCCACCTTGTGAATACTGTAATCCACCAAACTGCATCAACTACGAATGAGATATTTTGATCTGATTATTGACTGGTCAGAAGTCTGGGCACTGCTGATACCGTTTATTACAATCCTTGTAATTCGTAAAGGATTCAATAAGATGCAACCGTTGGTTATTTATACAATCGTCGCATTGATCCTGAATTCATTTTCAACAGTGTCCTACTTTTTCCATGCGCAGATGCATGGATTTATGCGGAACAATAATATTTTTTATAACCTGCACTCAATAGCGCGCGTTGTATTCTTTGGTTGGTTTATTTACAACGTTGCACCTGCGAAGCATCAAAAATTTTACCTGTTGTTGCTAAGTGCTTATGCATGTTTCATTGTGGTGCATTTCGCTTTCAATAGTTCGATTTTATTTTTTGATACTACAACTTTTGCAGCTGAAAGTATTGTACTGCTGGTTATCGCAATAAGTTATTGTCTGACGATGATGCTCGACGACCAACAAATCAATTGGGTACAACAACCCTCCTTTCTCGTAATTGGAGGCATTTTGTTTTATGAGGTGGTAACGTTTTTCATTTTTCTTTTCATCTTACCCATGGCTAAAAGCAACCCTTCTTTTGGATTGCTGTGCTTAAAGATCTACAAGTTCGTATTTGTGTTCTTATGTGTGATGATAGCGATTGCGCTTATAAAAAACACCCGAAAACGTGTGCTGGTGGCCGGTACGGGCTAGCTACGTAGAAGTACGGATTCTTGTGAGTTTATACGCAATATGTTGGGCAAAAAGAAAAAAATCTAAAAGAGCTGTATAATTTTATTTTTTCAACCACCAATTAACCAACAACAAAAATTATGAAACGCACCATTAACAACAAGCATGTAACTTCTTTAGCAAAGAAACGAACTCTGTTTTTGTTCGGATGTTTCCTGATAATTTTCTCAAGCTGGAATGTCAAAGCCCCTATACAAATTCAGCAAACGGCTGACTCCGTCCCACCTCCCTATTTTCCCAGTTTTAAAATGTCGAGCCAGGATGTCAATACTTATATTGTGAAATCGAATAACGTAAATAAATTGATATTTCGCTTTGTGATGAATGGAATGGTAGTAGATAATAACATGAAACTTGTTTGTTATTATGCTAAAGATCAGGTAGATCATGGACAGGACGATGGTAATCCAATTGTGCTGGATAGGGATACCCAGGCACCTCAGGGAATGGATGTGATTTCAACCCAGGCATATATCCTGGGCAATAATTATTTGAAGGTTAAAGTCTTAAAGGAATATCTGAGCAAGCTAAGATTACCAGCCAACTTCAGTTATTTAAGATTCACTCCTAAAGTAATTGTTACCTCTAACAATATTTTGTTACAGGTACAAGCTTGCAATTCCACGGGTCAGGTCCTGGAAACACTGACTACATTTCTTCCAAAATATCATCCATTTAGCGCCACCTATACAAGTACTGATGGAATCGCTACTAACCCATCTCCTCCTGCTAAACCTGGCGAAGACTAATACCTAAATTTTAAAAATGAAAAAGTTTAAACCTGCCTCACTCCACTTACCGATTCAAACACTGGATTGGTCTGCCGTTCCGGATAAAGCACAAAAGATCTTACTTCAATTCGAAATCTATGTGTCAAAAAGCGGTAGAAAAAGATTTGGTCTCGTTGTCTATCCGGCATGGAAGACCGGCAAGCATTGGAAGTTCGGATCAGCAATCGAATTAGCAAATAAAAAACGCGGGGGCTCAATTGCGCTCCCGCTTCCTTTGACTCTGGGCAACCTGGAAATTAGCTGTAAAGCATTGAAGGATATGAATCTTGATGAAGATGCTGTTCTTCTGTTTACACCGGTTATGTTTTCAGCAAATCCTCATGCTGCTTATGATGTAACGCTTGACGGTGATCGTACAGGCTCTGGTGACGTCGTAACTGCCAATCCCTCTCCACCAGCAAGACCTCAAGACGTTTGATAGATGAATAATATTTGGCGAACATTTATTGATTGGTCAGAAACATGGGCACCTTTGATCCCACTGGTTGCATACTATGTGTATAAACCAAAAGCGAACTGGGTTCGGCCGCTAAAGATTTATCTAATATTCGCTTTCATTACTGCTCTATTAATTGATATAATCTGGAAGAGACGTGATCTCGGGATAGATGACTGGCTTTATCAAAATTTTACTTCTTTATATAACGACAAGGATAATCTGGATAATACTTTGCTTTACAATATCCATTCAATTGTCCGCTTTTTCCTTTTAGCATGGTTCTTTACTATTCTGAACAGGGCGTTGAAAAGAGTGAACATCGTAATGCTTTTTGTTTTCATAGGTGTAGCTGTGGCTAATTTTGGCTTCTACCAGGATATCAGGGACTTCAGCAGTATACTTCTCGGGATAGAAGCTGCCTGCCTCTTAGTATACTGTCTTGTTTACTTTTTTGTAATGTTGAAAAATGAGAACATGACGATCAAAACAAACCCGGAATTCTGGACTGTTATCGGGTTGAGCATTTATGTTGTGATTGATTTCCCGATTTTTCTTTTTTACAATTCACTTGCATCCCAGGCAGAGGAGTTTTCCATTCAACTCTGGGATGTACATAATATCTGCTTTATTTTAATGTGTGCATTAATGGCAAAATCTTTCTATGCTGCAAGTACCCGATCTTAAATTTCTGGTCATTATCGGAATTTCCGTAATGCTCTTGTTGTTTACAAGTTTTCTTGTTGCGTTGATACTTAATCAACGAAAAAAACTCAAGTATCAACAGACAATGGAAAAACTGCGCGAACAACAACAAAATCAGCTGATCGAAGCAGCCGTTCGAAGCGAGGAAATAGAAAGGCACCGCATCGCTGAAATATTACACGACGAAGTAGGCGCGATTCTATCATCGTCAAAACTTCATCTGCTCGGTATCAATGAGCAACAATTGGACGACAAAGGACGCGCTAATCATGAGAAGGGCCGCGAGCTATTGAATGAGGTCATTCAAAAAGTTCGCGGTATCTCTCATAACCTTCATTCAAATATTTTAAAAGAATTTGGATTAAATGAGGCGATAAGACATTTTGTCCGAAAGATTACCCAGGGAACCATTATGAACGTTTCAGCTGAGCTGGATGATAATTACACAACAACAAATCCTGAAAACGATATCAGCATCTATCGGATGGTGCAGGAACTTATTAATAATATTTTGAAATATGCACACGCGACCGAATTCATGATCCGGTCCACCCTAGTAAATAATGAATTAAACCTGGTCCTTTTTCATAACGGTGATGGGTTAACACAAGAACAGTTTGAAGAACTGCGTTATCAAAAAGAAGGATTAGGTTTAAAAAATATCCAGAATCGTGTTATTTTACTGAAAGGAAGTATTCATTTTAATGGTGGCCAGGAAGGCTACACAGTTAATATTCACGTTCCTGTTAAATCAAGCAGCCATGAGTGAGATTAAGATTGCTATTGCAGACGATTATAAAATTTATCGCGACGGTTTGAAAGTGGGTCTCTCTGCAGATCCAAACTTAAGGGTTGTCTATGAAGCAGATAATGGCGAAGAATTAATTAAAGGACTTGAAGTATATGCACCTGATGTAGTGATCATGGACCTGAAAATGCCGATCATGGACGGAATGGAAGCCACAAAACATATTCGCAAATTCTTTCCTTCCATTAAAGTCCTGGTTGTTACCATGTATGATGATGACAAGTTTATTATTCATCTGATGGAAAACGGGGCGAATGGATATTTGTTAAAAAATGCCGAACCTCACGAAATCACTAAATCAATCTATTCGGTTTTTCAAAACGGCTACTATTTCAATGATGTAGTAAACAAAGCATTGTTGAAAAAGCTTGTCTTAAAAAATAACCTTAAGCCTTCATTCAATCAAAATGTTGAATTAACAGAAAGAGAACTTGAAGTACTGAAATTAATTTGCCAGGAAAAAACAGCCGCTGAAATAGCCAAAGAAATTTTCTTAAGCCCCCGCTCTGTTGAAGGTATTCGTCAAAGACTCATTGAAAAAGTTGGCGTTAAAAATACTGCGGGACTTGTCATGTTTGCAGTAAAAAATAACATGGTTGACTGATTACACGCTGCCCTCACTCAGTACTCCTGGCTACCTATGCCAGGTTCTCAAACATATCCTGCGTCATCGCCTTCAAATCAAATTCTTCCTTCCAACCCCAGTCCTGCCGCGCAACTGAATCATCTATGCTTTGAGGCCATGTATCTGCAATAGCCTGCCGGTAGTCAGGTTTGTAAGACATCGTAAAATTGGGAATGAACTCTTTGATCGCTTCACTTATTTCTTTTGGCGAAAAACTCATGCCTGAAATATTATAAGAGGTGCGCACAGAAATTTTTTCTGCAGGCGCTTCCATTAATTCAATAGTTGCACGTATAGCATCAGGCATGTACATCATCGGTAAGTAGGTATCTTCATTGAGGAAACAATCATAGTGCTTCTCTTCCAGTGCTTCGTGAAATATCTCAACAGCATAGTCGGTTGTACCACCTCCTGGTGCTGATTTGTACGATATTAATCCGGGATAACGCAAACTTCTTACATCAACTCCGAACCGCTGATGAAAATAATTGCACCAGAATTCACCTGCATACTTACTGATACCATAAACTGTTGCTGGTTCGATGACCGTTTGCTGCGGACAATTTTTTTTAGGAGATGTTGGACCGAACACCGCTATCGATGAGGGCCAGTAAACTTTTGCGAGCTTTTCTTCACGGGCAATATCCAATACGTTTAATAATCCCTGCATATTAAGGTTCCATGCAAGTCCCGGGTTCTTCTCCCCGGTTGCAGATAATATTGCAGCGAGTAAATAGATCTGTGTGAAATTTTGCCTGATCACCTGTACGTGCAACATCTCTTTGTTCATTACATCGAGACTAACATAGGGACCAGTTCCTTCAAGCAATGGGTTTTGTTCGCGCAGGTCAGATGCAACAACATTTGCATTGCCATAAATTTTTCTCAAGGCCAGCGTCAGCTCTACACCAATCTGTCCGGAAGCGCCGATAACAAGGATCTTGTCTTTAACCATCACAGCAAATTTGAAAGCAAAGTTGGTTTGATGATTATTAAATTCCAAATGGAATATTGATTAGCACCTGGCCTTGCGAACATGCTTATTTTTGTTGTATGGAAAATTTTTTGAAAGAACTTTTCAGGGATCAGTCTTATGATGAAAAGAATTTTTTTCTCATTGCCGGACCATGCGTTGTTGAAAATGAGAATCTGTTGCACACTGTAGCTGATAAGGTTTCATGGATCTGCAAAAACTTTGGAATCCCTTACATATTTAAATCTTCCTACAAAAAAGCAAATCGCACAAGCGCCAGTTCATTTACAGGAATTGGTGATGACTTTGCCATGGAATTATTGATGAACACCGGGAAAAAGTTTTCTGTTCCTGTCGTTACAGATGTTCACTCACCAGACGAAGCAGCAAAAGCAGCCAATTATGTAGATATTCTGCAAATTCCTGCATTTCTCTGCCGGCAAACTGACCTGCTTGTTGCAGCAGCTAAAACAGGTAAAGTTGTCAACGTAAAAAAAGGGCAATTCGCAAGTGGTGAAGCAATGAAATTTGCGGTGCATAAAATAAGAGGAGCCGGGAATGAAAAAGTGATGCTCACTGAACGAGGAACAACTTTCGGTTACCAGGATCTCGTCGTTGACTATCGAAATATTCCCATGATGCAGTCGCAGGAAGTGCCGGTGATCATGGATGTAACCCATGCGCTGCAACAACCGAATCAAACTTCAGGAGTGACTGGCGGAAATCCTCAATTAATCGAAACCATTGCGAAAGCCGCTATTGCCGCAGGTGCGGATGGATTGTTTGTTGAAACACATCCCGATCCGGCACATGCAAAAAGTGATGGAGCAAATATGCTTCAATTAGATCTGATGGAAACATTGCTTGAGAAATTAGTCAGAATCAGGAAAGCAATTACCTAAGATCGACTTCTTCTACGCCAGGATATTTTGTTTTATCGAAAACAAATTCATTATCTGCCATCGGCGTATTTGTTTTCATTGTAGTAACAGTGTAAATATACCGGGTACCGTCATTTTCAAGTACACGTGTGCTGTATATTGTTTTGCTTCCTTTGTCTACCTGTACATATACTTTATGAAAAGATTTCTTCTTATCAATTGGCGTCATTTCAATTTCCTGAATGGTATTTGAACCTATCTTCTTCTCACCATTCAACATGTAACGGAAATCCTTATCGTAGAAATTGGTAAATAATTTTTGAGGAGTGATCATACCACCGGATGCATCCAGTTTGCTGATTGTAACTTCATTCGAAGATTTATCATAATTCCAGACTGTTGTTCCATTACAATAAATTTCCTGACCACTGAAACTTACACGGTATTTAGTACCCTTCATTTTCAGGTTACCCGTCTTCGATGACAATTGTTTGCCGGAAGCATTTTCAACGCTGTATGTAAAGCTTGCTGTAACGGTGGAAAATGTCTTGAATTTAGCGCTGACCCCGTCTAAAATAACTTTTGCTGCCGGATCACTTGGCTGGGCAGACGCGAGAAATGAAAGGCTAACGAAAAGAAAACTAATGTATATGTTTTTCATATTGTTTGGTTTGTGTGGAGGTCCCGAAAGACGCCGCAAAGATAATGTTTACAGGTGATAGGACAGGCAATGAGCGTACCGGGTTGCAACGACAAAAGCTTTATTAACAAGCTGGTAACTACCCAAGCATGTCAAGATGTTGTTGCAGGTCCATTTCAGATTTAATTAACACATCGCGTGCTTTCGAGCCCTGGTTTGGTCCAACGATACCTGCTGCCTCAAGCTGGTCCATTAATCTTCCGGCCCGATTATAACCGAGTTTCATTCTTCGTTGCAGTAATGATGTGGATCCAATTTGATTTTGAACAATCAATCTTGCAGCATCTTCAAACAATGAATCGCGATCGCCGAGATCAAAATCTTTTCCCTCCAACTCTTTCTCATCTACATACTCTGGTAATAAAAATGCTTGCGGATAACCTCTTTGATCCCCGATGAAGTCAACTATCTCTTCTACTTCAGGAGTATCTACAAATGCGCATTGCAGCCTTGTTAATTCGCCGTGATGTGAGATCAGCATATCTCCTTTTCCAATCAATTGCTCAGCACCGCCTGTATCAAGAATTGTACGCGAATCAATTTTTGAAGAAACTTTAAAAGCAATTCTTGATGGGAAGTTCGCTTTGATCGTACCCGTGATAATATTTACCGAAGGCCGCTGCGTTGCGATGATCAGATGAATTCCGACTGCACGTGCTAACTGAGCAAGCCTGGCAATTGGCATTTCCACCTCTTTACCAGCCGTCATAATAAGATCGGCAAATTCATCAATAACTAATACAATGAAAGGAAGATATTGATGTCCTTTTTGAGGATTGAGCTTCCTTTTGATGAATTTTTCATTGTATTCTTTGATATTCCTTGCGCTCGCTTCTTTGAGCAAATCATAACGATTATCCATTTCAATACAAAGCGCATTCAATGTATGGACAACTTTTTTTGTATCGGTGATGATTGCATCTTCTTCACCGGGCAATTTTGCGAGGAAATGTTTTTCGATGTGCCTGTAGATACTCAATTCTACCTTCTTGGGATCTATCAAAACCAGCTTTAGTTGCGATGGATGTTTCTTATATAATAGTGAAACAAGTATTGCATTCAAGCCAACTGATTTTCCCTGACCTGTAGCACCTGCCATCAACATGTGTGGCATAGAGGTGAGATCAACTATAAAATTTTCGTTGTCGATCTTTTTACCAATAGCTATAGGCAGGCTATATGCATTGTGCTGAAACTTTTCTGATGCAAGTAACGTTTTCATACTTACAACAGTTTTTCTCACATTTGGCACTTCAATACCAATTGTACCCTTTCCCGGAATTGGTGCGATAATACGAATACCAAGTGCGGCCAGACTCAATGCAATATCATCTTCAAGGTTTTTGATCTTCGATATGCGCACGCCCGGCGCAGGAACTATCTCGTACAACGTTACTGTAGGACCAACTGTCGCGCTTATTTTTTGTATCTCTATTGCATAGTTGCGAAGTGTCGCTATGATCTGGTTCTTGTTGTTCTCCAGTTCATTTGCGTCCTGGATGATCTTTTCACTACCATGTGTTTCGAGTAATGATAAAGTTGGGTACTTATAATCACGCAGATCCAATGTAGGCTCATAAGGAGGAAGATTTTCGACAACTTCCTTTTCTTCTTCCTTCCCGGGGCTATCTTTTATTTCAAGCTCGAGCAATGGATCTTTTTTCTTTGGAATTTTTTCTTTTACAGGGGGAAGTGGGATAACTAGTTCTTCTTCGAGGTTATCCTCATGCTGATGCATCAGTTCACTTACCACTTCTTTCTCAATTGTCGGCTCCTTTTTATTTGATTTTTCAATGATCTCTTCAGCCGGTTCATCTTTTTCTATCAGTTGAAACTCGTGAACTGGCTGTTCATCAGGAAAATTTATTTTGGGAAGCTGATCATTTGATTTTTCGGTCTGAATTGCCGCCTGATCAGAAGATGCATATAGATCATTAATAGATTTACTCTTCGTATTTACAATTGCTGCATCTTCTTCCTGATCAATTTCAGTGCTCGCTTCTGTTCCTGCGTTTTTCTTCGGAAGATTAAAAGACGGGTTAAACTGCCAGATAAAATAACCAGCCGCAAGTATCATCAGCACTGCAGCTGTTCCAATCGTTCCAAGTGCACCAGTGAATTTATTACTGATCATATCTCCTACCGCACCGCCCCATGGAAAGCCATGTTGTCCAAATAAAAAAGACAATGAAACGCTCAACACCAGTAAACCAACCGTAACATATTTGAGATTTTTCCAGATCGAAAAAACCTTTTGCCGGAATAATAGATTTATGCCAACAACAAAAAAGAAAGTGCAAACAAGAAATGATGCGAGCCCAAATGCTTTAAAAATGAAGAAATGAGAAATCACCGCTCCAAATCTTCCTAATAAATTTGCTACGGGCTTGTCATTATCCAATAAAACGGATAAACCTTGCTGGGCGATAGCCTGGTCTTGTCTCCAGGTAAACAGGTAAGAAATAAAAGATATGAAAAGGAACAATGCGAGTAGCAGGAATAGTGAGCCTACTATTTTCCAGGTCCTTTCGTCCCTGGCAAGTGCTTTCCAGTCAATAGATTCTTCTTTTTCTGCCTTAAAAGCTTTTACATCGGATTTGGCAGGTTTTTTTCCAGGACTGGCTTTTTTCTTTTTCCTCTGAGCAGCCATGAAACAAAGATAGCACTTAGATGTTTGAAGTTTGAGGTTCGAGGTTTGAGATTCAATATAAAAATTGAATTCGTGATTAATCAGAAAGCATATGTTTTTTCACCTATTACCAGCCGTTAAAAAAGCAAAAAATAATGATGGTAATCTCTTGTTACCGCATTGGTATGTTGATAGTTTCAACAAAACCAATTTATGTCAACCACCGAACAACCAAACACATCAATGCAGGTGCATGAGCTTGCTTTAATTTACAAAACACAACAACAGGAAAGAGAACGCATCTCTGCTGATATCCACGACGAACTTGGATCAGGGATCATGTCGATTCGCATACTAAGCGAGATCGCGACAAAAAAAATGAATGGGCATGTTTTGCCCGAACTGAAAAAAATTTCATGCTCTGCTGCTGATTTGCTGAACAAGATGCACGCGATTATCTGGAGCATGAACAATGGAAATGATAGTCTTGCTAACCTCGTTGCTTACACCCGCGAATGGATCATTGAATATTTCGAAAACTGCAATATAGATTACAACATCATTCTGCCGGTAACCATTCCGGAATCTGAAATAACAGGGGACAAAAGAAGAAATATTTTCCTTTGCGTAAAAGAATCCCTGAATAATATTTTGAAACACGCAAATGCAACACGTGTGCAGGTTTCTATTACCTGCGAGCAATTACTGAGGATCATCATCCAGGATAATGGCAGGGGAATAGATTTCAAACAAAAACGACCTTTTGGGAATGGCCTGCATAACATTCGCAGAAGAATGGAAAGTATCGGGGGAGCTTTCAGAATTTTTGCTCAGCAGGGAACAATCACAGTTCTGGAATTGCCTATTAATATTGATAATTCAATTGCGCTTGATAGTGGATGCAACGAATAAGCAGATCCATCCCGCAATAAAAAACATTCCGCCAACAGGTGTCACCGGGCCGGCAAACCGTGCTGCGTCAGAAAGATTTATTTTGAAATAAGTGAGCAGATAAAGTGAACCTGAAAACAGAATTATTCCTGTAATGAAAAAAATTCCGGCACGCGCCGCCCATTTGTGATTGATCTTGTCGCTTAATGCAGCAAGACCTAAAAGTGCAAGAGCATGATAAATCTGATATTGAACACCAGTTTGAAAAATATGCAGGGTCTTCTCATCTGATGTTACCCGCTCAAGTCCGTGAGCTCCAAATGCGCCGAGTACTATTCCAAGTCCTCCGAAAACTGCAGCCGATTGCAAAAAAGTTTTATTCATGAAATATTTTTTCAATCATTGTATCCAGCACAAGCTGGTCATCTTCGACAATGATGTTCGCCTGTTCATAGTAAATTTTCCTGCCTGCAAATTTTTTCCCGATAAAATATCTTAACTGGTCATCCCGCAGATCTTTGATCAAAGGCCTGCTCTCTTTTTCTTTCGTCAGCCGGTCAAATAACGTCGCGAGATCTGTATTGATCCAGATTGTTGTGCCGGAAGCGTTCATGTATTCTATATTATTAAAAAAGCAAGGAGATCCCCCACCGCAAGCCATCACAAAGCTGTCATGACTTTCAGTAATGATGTGTAGAATTTCTTTTTCAATCTGCCTGAATTTTTCTTCTCCTTCCGTCTGAAAAATTTCAGCTATTGATTTACCGGAATGCTCTGCAACTTGCTCGTCGAGATCGAAAAAAGGCATGCCGAGTTTCTGACTGAGTTTGCGGCCCCAGTGTGTTTTGCCTGAACCCATAAAGCCAATCAGGAAAATTTTCATTTAAAAGCATTAAGGCCGGTGATATCCATACCTGTTATTAATAAATGGATATCATGTGTGCCTTCATATGTTATTACACTTTCCAGGTTCATCATGTGGCGCATAACCGGATATTCGCCGGTGATACCCATTCCTCCCAGTATTTGTCTTGCGTCGCGTGTAATGTTTACAGCAACTTCGCATGCATTGCGTTTTGCCATGCTCACTTGTTGAGGGGTTGCTTTTCCTTCAGACATTAAAACACCTAATCTCCAGTTTAACAACTGGGCCTTTGTAATTTCAGTTACCATTTCTGCAAGTTTTTTCTGTTGTAACTGGAATCCACCAATGGCGCGTCCAAATTGTTCTCTTTCTTGTGAATAACGAAGCGCAGTATCATAACAGTCCATAGCTGCACCAATTGCACCCCATGATATTCCGTAACGGGCCTTAGTTAAACAGCCAAGAGGCCCTTTCAGTCCTTTTACATTTGGAAAAATATTTGATTTCGGAACCTTTACATTATCAAAAACCAATTCTCCGGTTGCCGACGCACGTAAACTCCATTTACCATGCGTTGTTGGGGTTGAGAATCCTTCCATTCCTCTTTCAACAATCAAACCGTGAATTTCACCAGCTTCATTCTTTGCCCATACAACAGCGACCTGTGCAAAAGGTGCATTACTGATCCACATTTTTGCACCATTTAATATCACATGATCTCCTGCATCGCGATAATTGGTAAGCATGCTTCCGGGATCACTTCCATGATTCGGTTCGGTCAAACCAAAACAACCAAGCCATTCGCCACTTGCCAGCTTTGGCAAAAACTTTTTGCGTTGTTCTTCGCTTCCATACTGATAGATAGGGAACATTACCAGGGAACCTTGCACTGAAGCGGTTGAACGAACACCACTATCCCCTCTCTCCAATTCCTGCATCATTAAACCATAGGAAATGTAGTCAAGACCACCTCCGCCATATTCACCTGGAATAGTTGGTCCGAAGCAACCAAGATCTCCCAGTTGCTTAATGATCTGTTCGGGGAATTCGGCTTTTTGGGCATAGTCTTCGATGATTGGTGAAATCTCCTTTTTTACATAATTCCGGACAGTTTCACGGATCAGCTTTTGTTCTTCAGTCAATAATTCATCTACATTAAAATAATCCGGGCTGGTAAATTGGTCGGTTCTTGCTGCCATGGACGGGCTTTGTTGTTTGAGTTTGCAAAGTTAACGGTTGCAATGTTTACTCTTATACAGGAGGAGGAGCACAGAGTACACCGAGTTTTACACAGAGGACACTGTGAATACAGAAACGCTGTGAATCTTAAATTAATTTCCGTGATCACGGTGTAAACTCCGTGTTTCCCGTGCTACTTTCACCCAATAAACAGAGCCTTTTATCTTTTTACCTTTCCGATTATCCTTTCTGATAACCAGCCACCAGATTGAATGGTGATCCATGCAACAAAACAAACATTCCTGCGAATTTAGAATATATAAAACCGGCCATTTGAACCTGACAGCAACTGTTTATTATGATGAAGTTGTCGCGAGATGTAAGCGCGGTGACAGCAGCGGGTACGAGTTATTGTATAAGCAATACGCGAAAAGCATGTTCAATACCAGCCTTCGTATCGTCAATAACCGTGCGGACGCAGAGGATGTTTTGCAGGAATCTTTTTTGGCCGCGTTTAAGCTTGACAATTTCGATTTTTCTTCCACATTCGGCGCCTGGTTAAAACGGATCGTGATCAATAAATCGATCGATTTATTAAGAAGAAGGAAACTCACAGTTGTAGACATGGATGAAGCGATGCTGAACTATGGTTCGGAAACAGACCAACCGGATGAAGAATTAATGAAATTGAAAGTAGAAGAGATCAGGCATGCTGTTATCAAATTGCCGAGTGGCTATCGGACGGTACTGAGCCTGCATCTTTTTGAAGGATACGATTACCAGGACATCGCAGCAATGCTAGAAATATCAGAATCGACAGTTCGCACCCAATACCACAGAGCAAAACAAAAATTACTGCAGTTAATGCAAAAAGGAGGATCATGATGAGTGACCAGCTAAAACAATTTATACAAGACAACCGCGCGGCCTTTGATAATGAAGAGCCGGGAGCGAATGTTTACAAACGCATTGAACAGGAAATATCCGGTCAGAAAAAAATGTCGTGGAGACCAGGATTGATGAGATGGGCGGCTGTTGTTACAGGTTTAATTATTTTGTCGGGTATCTATTTTATCCTGCCAAAAAAGAACAGTGCTAATACAGCGTCTCCTGTAGTTGAAGAAAAAAGATCTTCACGTGATATTGAATTTATCGGCGATCCTGTATATGCAAAACAGATCACACATTTCCAGGAAGTGATCGGGCTGCAACAGGCTGAGCTTAGACAATTGAAGACTGATTATCCAGAATTGTATTCACAATTTGTAAAAGATATTAATGAGCTGGATAGTTCTTATCAGGCATTAAAAACCAACTTGCCGGAAAATCCTAACCGTGAAATGTTACTGGAAGCTATGATTCAGAATTTACAACTGCAGAGTGAATTACTGAACAAGCAATTATTAATCATCAAAGAAATCAGACAAAAAACTAAAAGCCATGAACAAACGAATATTTAGTATCATGCTGGTCGCAGGCATATTTGCCGCACAGGCAGTTATTGCACAAGATCATGACAGAAATGAACCTAAATTCAAAAAGACAAAGTCGTTTTCAAAATCTTATTCTCTAAGCAGCAGTGACAAAATCAATCTATCCAACCAGTTTGGAGAAATGAAACTGACTACCTGGGATAAAAATGAAATAAAGGTTGATGTAAGTATTACGGGTAAAGCTGATGAAGAAGCGAGGGCTCAGCAAATACTCGATAAGATAAGTATTGAAGACAGCAAAAGCGGAAATCTCGTTTCATTCAAAACAAAATTCGCTGACGACAAATGGAATCGTAACAACGACGATGATAACGATAACAAGACTCATAACCAAAACAGGAACGAGAACCGTAATCAAAACAGGAATGAGAACGGTAATAAAGAACATCACAATGAAGGAATGGAGATAAATTATACTGTTTACCTGCCTGCGACCAATTCACTTACTGTCAGCAATCAATTTGGAAAAACTATTATGCCTGATTACCGTGGCGAATTGGATCTGGAAACAAAATTCGGTTCTCTTACCGCCGGCAAACTTAGCAATACAAAAGAAGTGACTGTTGAATTCGGCGAAGCTACTATTGCTTCTATCAATGGCGGTGATTTGAATATCAAATTTTCAAGTGGCACTGTAAATGAGTTGAGTGGTTCAGTGCGCGGCGATATGCAATTCTCACAGGTGAAACTGGTGCTTGATAATGATACCAAAGGATTGAATATCGATAATTCTTACTCAACTATTTACCTGGACCTTGATAAAAACTTTTCAGGAAACTATGATATCAGTACTTCTCATGGCGGTTTTAAAAACCAGACTTCTTTCAACATAAAAGAAGAAGGCAGTGACAGAGATAATGGTTATGGACCGAGATTTAATAATCGTTATACAGGTACTTCAGGTGGTGGCGCTGCAAAGATCAAAATCAGCTCAAGCTTTGGGGAAGTGGTTGCGGGACATAACTTAACCGTTGATCTCAGCAAAAAAGAAAGAGACAGGCCAGAGAAAAACAAAACTAACAAAAGAGAGATCTAAGTTTTACGTATAGCCAGGAAGACTGAAGGGGCAGCTAAGGCTGCCTCTTTTTTTTATCAGGTCAATTGTCATCAATAATAAAACCTGATTCCCTGTCAAGCTGCTCTTTTTCTTCTTTTGTTAATCGATCCCGAATCGTTCTGATCGTAAAACCACCTCTCAAAACATTTGCTTCCAGATACATCCAATCAGTAATCTCATCTTTACGGACTATCACAGTATCTCCGTAATTGACTTCCCTGGTTATGTGGGCTTCATTATTCACAATTCCCCTGTATGCGCCTTTTTCGAGCGTTACCTGTGCAATCCACATATGTTCTCCTTTTGATCCATCCGGTGATAGAAAACGCTTTTTGACCGAAAATTCAGAGTATTGCGGATTGCCACTTTGCAATGCAATATCAAATTCATTAATTGTTTGTTTAGCTTTTGCAATTGCTACATTCATTGCCGAATCCGCACTTTTAACACTTACCATGCCCGTAGCTGTATCTAATTGAATTGTGTTTCCCTTTTTACCTTGAGAACTATGATTACATGCTGTCGGGAGATTTACCAGCGAGAAAACCACGACCAGATTTTTTAATCTGAAAATTGTTCGATTCATAATTAAGTAGTTGAGCTGGACTCTAATTCATTAATCATCATCGTCTGATAACGTTTAGCTTCTTCTCTTGCAGCTACCGCATAGTTATTTCCACCCGAGGCATAAATAATTGTACGACTAACATTAACGAGTAAGCCAATATCCTTATTCATAGCCTTCGCAGAAATTTCCTCCAGACTTCCCCCCTGGCTCCCTACCCCAGGCACCAGGAAAAAATGATGAGGGCAGATACGCCGGATGTTAATAAATTCTTCGGTTTGTGTTGCGCCCACAACAAACATTAAATTTTCGGGTGTGCCCCACCGTGACACTTTTTCTAATACATTTTCATATAAACAGCGATCACCCATTCTTTGCAATTCAAAATCGTTTGCGCCTTTGTTGGAAGTTAAACCAAGTACAATTGCCCATTTTCCCGCGTATTGTAAAAAAGGTTTAATGCTGTCCTCGCCCATGTAGGGAGCAATGGTGACCGCATCAAAAGGCATGGTTTCAAAAAAAGCTTTGGCGTATTGATCTGACGTGTTTCCAATATCTCCCCTTTTTGCATCAGCAATTTTAAAATGATCCCCGCCAATGTAGTGAACGGTTTTTTCCATCGATTCCCACCCTTTTACACCAAGCGCTTCATAAAAAGCTGTGTTGATTTTATAGCTGACACATAAGTCCCGGGTTGCGTCGATAATAGCTTTATTAAATTCAAATACGGGATCGGCATCAGATAAAAGATGTTTCGGGATTTTGGTAATGTCGGTATCTAACCCAACACATAAATAAGATTTCTTTGAACGAATTTGCTGGATTAATTGAGACCTTGTCAACTGATTAAATTTTGAAGTTTACTACTTCCGGTTAGATCGCTCAAAGATCGGTAAATAGAAACACGGCGAACACCGCCAACATGGAGAAATAAAAATCTTACTCCTTCGCTGCGCTTATTTTTGCTCATTGAGCTTTTGAATAATTCGTTGATGCAAGTCATCATCGTTCCATGAATTTTCAATATGGGGGTCACTCATGACTTCCTGCATGATTTCTTCCTGTTGATTTCCTTTCTTGAGTGCTTCGCTGTATCGGATATTCGGATTGAATGTCACCTGCGCATATGCAGGAATCCATTGATCAGGGTATTTTTCATGCAACTGCGCTTCAATTTTTTTCTGCAATAAGAATTTAGGATCGGCTGTTCGCTCACGCATCTCAATAAAATTAGTAACCGCTAATTCAGCAATTGCATCAGTATCCTCTTTGCGTTTTTCCTGGTAGGCGGTTAATAATCCTTTCCAATCATCGCCATATTTATCCATCAACTCATCGAGTATCCTGCAATCCTCAAAGCCGCAGTTCATGCCCTGACCGAAAAAGGGAACGATTGCATGTGCTGCATCACCGATCAACGCGAATTTATCTTCCCGTACCCAGGGAAAGCATTTTACCGTAACCAGTGATGAAACAGGGTTAGCAAAAAATTCATCAGCATAATTTGGCATATGCCTTACAACATCGGGGAAATTATTTTTGAAAAAATCAACGACCGAATCTTTGGTTTTCAGACTTGAAAAAGAAACGTCGCCATCGAATGGAAAAAATAAAGTGCACGTAAAACTCTTATCAAGATTAGGCAGGGCAATCAGCATAAAGTTTTTACGCGGCCAGATATGCAAGGCGTTGTGCTCAAATGCAAATTCACCTCCTGCAGTCGGTGGAATAGTTAGTTCCTTGTACCCGCAATCAATGAATGACTGGTTGTATTCAAAGCGGTCATGTTGTAACTGATGCTGCAACCTGGCGGTTGAGAAGGCGCCATCAGCCCCAAATATTACATCACATTTTGCATTTGGAAATTCTTTGCCTGATTCATTTTGAAAACTGATGACTTCCCTGCTCCAGTCGATACCTGCCAGCTTTTGATTAAAAATTATCTTAACGCCAGACTTTTCAGCTATTTCAATCAGTTTTTGATTCAATGCAGCTCTTGAAACTGAATTAATGAATTGCCCTTGCTTACCGTATGGCTGAAACCCTGTGCTGCCATCAGCATGATGAATCCGACGGCCGTGCATAGGTATTGCGATTGATTTAATTTCCGCAGATAAACCAAGTTTATCCAACGCCATTAAACCACGATCACTTAATGCAAGATTGATTGAGCGCCCTGCAGCAATTTTTTCTTTGCGCATATCCGGCCTCCGTTCATAAACGGTGACGCGATGACCCCGCCGTGAAAGATAGATAGATAACAAAGTACCAACGAGCCCGGCTCCAACTATAGTTATATTTTTCTCATTCATAAAATGTATTATTTACATCGATACTTTTAAAACCACAAAGTCTTAAAATGTCGGAGAAACACGAAGAAATTGCTTTGTGATTCTTTGCGTCTCTTTGAGTTTTATTGGTTCTAAAAAGTTCGTTAGAGGTATTTTAAATCAGAATGGAGCGAATTATATTTCCAAATTTCCAAACATCTTCGAATGTATTGTACAACGGAACCGCTGCGATTCTTATCACGTTCGGCTCACGCCAATCTGCGATTACTCCCCGCTTTGTCAATTCTTTAAAAATAGTTTTCCCGTTTTTCAACATCAACATAGAAACCTGGCATCCTCTTTCATTTTCGTCCGAAGGTGTTATTATTCGGATCACTTCTTCATGACAATCGTTGTTGATATCATTTAAGATAAAATGCAGGTAAGCAGAAAGTTTTTTTCTTTTCTCATGCAATCGTTCTACACCAGCTTCCCGGAATACCTCGAGTGCAGCTCTATGTACTGCCATAGACAATACCGGTGCATTACTCAATTGCCAGCCTTCCGCAGTAGGAATTGGCTCAAAGCCTTTATCCATATTGAAACGCGTCTTTTTGGTATACCCCCACCACCCCGCGAATCTTGGAATTGCATTATTTGTTACATGTTTTTCATGAATGTACACTCCTGAAACTCCACCCGGGCCGCTGTTTAAATATTTATATGAACACCAGCATGCAAAGTCTGTATTCCATTCATTCATTTTCAACTCGACATTGCCAATTGCATGCGCAAGGTCGAAGCCTACAATCGCCCCAGCTTTATGACCCGCTTCAGTTATTGATTTCAGATCAAATAACTGGCCTGTGTAATAATTAACGCCACCAAATAAAATCAAACTAACAGTATCTCCGTGTCGTTCAATTAGATCAAGAATATCTTCATTGCGCAAATTGTGTTCACCTTCCCTTGGCTTTACTTCTACAATTGCTTCGTCCGGATCAAATCCATGCCATTTCACCTGCGATTCCATTGCATACTGATCAGAAGGAAATGCCTTGTATTCACAGATAATCTTATAACGATTTTTTGTTGGTCTGTAAAAACTCACCATCAATAAATGGAGATTGACAGTAAGCTGGTTCATAGCAACTACCTCATGCTCTTTGCAGCCAACCAGCGGTATTAATAGGGAAGAAAAAATCTCATGATATGGTAACCATGGATTTTTTGCATCAAAATGACCTTCAACGCCCATGTTTGCCCAATCATCGAGTTCCTGTTTAATATAATTTGAAACAGTATTTGGCTGTAACCCTAATGAATTACCGGTGAAATAAATACAGTCTTTCCCTTCATGCTGAGGAATAAAAAATTTGCTCCGAAAATCTTTCAGCGGATCAACTTCATCCGCCCTGCTGGCGAAAAGCTGTGAATTTTCAAAAGGCATCATATCGTAGCAATAACTTTTAATTCAATAGATATTGGTGTCGGCAAACTTTTTACTTCAACAGTTGTTCTGCTTGCCTGTACATCGTTAAAATATTCGCCATAAATCCTGTTATAAATCGGAAAATCTGTTTTCATATTAGTGAGGAAAACTGTCACATCCACAATCTTATCCCAACTGCTGCCGCTTGCTTCCAATACTGCTTTTACGTTTCTAAAAACTGCATGGCATTCTGCGGTGATATCATATTTAATGATCTTACCATCACTATCTAATTCCAATCCGGGGATCTGATTGGTTTTTGCATCCCTGGGGCCAATACCTGATAAGAATAATAGATTTCCAACCTTTCGCGCGTGCGGATATGCGCCAAGTGGTTTTGATGCCTGATCGGTATTTATAATTGTCGACATAGATCTTAAAACTGTCTATTCTAAACACACAGTATACATAGATTGCACATAGTTTTTCACGGGGCTTTGTTTGAATTTCTATGTGAAATCTATATGTTCTTTGTGCCTATGTGATAAAATTCAAAGTTCAATGCAAACATTCTTACTCTCCGTAAAAAATCTTAAAGCCTCCCATCCTCCTTCTTTTCCAACACCGCTATTTTTGAAACCACCAAAAGGCGTACGCAGATCACGAAGCAACCAGCAATTCACCCAAACTATTCCGCTTTCCACTTTTGCCGCAACACGATTTGCCCTAGAAACATCCTGCGTCCATATCGTTGCAGCCAATCCATAACTGGTGCAATTCGCAAGTTGCAATGCTTCTTCTTCAGTTTTGAATGATTGCAAAGTAACTACAGGTCCGAAAATTTCTTCCTGGTTGGTCTGACAATGCTGAGCTAAACCTTCAATAATTGTCGGTTCGATAAACAATCCATTTTCGCAACGTCCTTTGATCTTAACGGCATGACCGCCACATAAAATTTTTCCGCCCTCCTGTTTAGCAGTATCGATACAGCGGATAATTTTTTCGAAATGCACTTTACTAACTATCGCACCCTGTTTTGTTTTTTCATCCAAGGGATCACCTATAGTTAATGCTTTAGTTCTTGAAATAAATTCATCTTTGAATTTTTCATAGATACTTTCCTCAATCAGTATTCTGCTTCCACAAAGACAAATTTCGCCCTGGTTGGAAAATGAAGAACTTATGGTCGTCTCGATCATTTTATCCCAATTGCAATCAGCAAAAATGATGTTGGGATTTTTGCCGCCCATTTCCAATGAAAGCTTTTTAAACTGCGGACCCGCAACACTTGCAATTCTTTCACCAGCTCTTGTGCTTCCAGTAAATGAAATTGCCTTGATAGATGGATGACGAATGATCGCTTCGCCGGTTGTAGTGCCGCTTCCATGTACAATATTTAATACTCCTGCAGGTAATCCGGCGTCGATACAGATTCTTGCCAGTAAAAAAGAAGTTACAGGTGTTACTTCGGACGGTTTTGCGATCACACAATTTCCCGCAGCGATTGCTGGCGCAATTTTCCATGTGAATAAATACAAAGGAAGATTCCATGGAGATATACATCCAACAATTCCTATTGGTTGCCGCAATGTATAATTCACTGCCTTGTCTTCCATGTGATGACTTTCGGAAGAAAAATGCATAATAGCTGTTGCAAAGAATCTGAAGTTGGCTGATGCGCGTGGTATATCAACTTTTCTTGAGAGCCACAAAGGCTTTCCATTATCATTTGTCTCAGCCAATGCAAGCGCTTCTGCGTTTTCATCAATTAAATAGGCGATACGATTGAGGATTGTAAATTTTTTTTCGACAGGTGTGTTGCTCCATGCTGAAAAAGCTGCATTAGCAACTTCAACTGCAATGTCGATATCCTTGCCATTACTGTCAGGAATTTGACCATATACCTCACCGGTAGCAGGATTAATATTGTCTAAAAAATTTCCACTAAGCGGTCCGATCAAATTCCCGCCTATATAATTTTCCAGATGATAAGGAATTTCAAGCTTCATTTTATGCGCTTTCGATTTTCGTCCCGATAACGATCGGAATTTTTTTCACTTTATATTGAACCAGTCCTTCCTCCATCAACCGGGATACTCACTCCGTTTACATACGAAGCCGCAGGCGATGCAAGGAAAGCGGCAACGGCAGCAATCTCTGCAGCTTCACCAAATCTTTTCATTGGAACTTCTTCCTGCAAATTTTTCTCGACTATGTCAACAAGAGTATTTCCCTTTCTTGCAAGGTTTTCAACAAGGGTTGTTAAACGTAAAGTACTTGTAAACCCTGGTAAAACATTATTGACCGTAATATTATATTGTCCCAGTTCATTTGCCATCGACTTTGCCCAGCTCGCAACAGCTCCCCGGATCGTATTAGAAACCCCCAGGTTTTTCAATGGAATTTTTACTGAAGTTGAAATAATATTAATGATGCGCCCGTAACCGGCAGCTTTCATAGATGGAACAACTGCTTTTGTAAGGATATGATTACAGATCAGGTGTTGATTAAACGTATCAATGAAAGATTGTGGTTTCGCTTCTATAACAGGTCCGGGTGGAGGGCCTCCAGTGTTATTAATAAGAATGTGCACAGGATTAGCTGATACATGATGCATTATTACTTTTTCAACATCTTCCGGCTTGCTGAAATCAGCAACATGGTAATGATGTTGCTGACGAAGATCTGTATTTAATAATTTGATCGCTTCGGCGAGGGCTTTTTCATTTCTTGCTATTAATGTACAGCTCGCGCCCAATAATGCAAGCTCTTCTGCGATAGCCAATCCAATACCCTGGGTACTGCCACAAACGACTGCATGCTTTTGTTCGAGTGAGAGGTTCATATAAAATCAAACCTACTTAAAATGTTGTAATTTTCGTTTCCTTTAAAAGCAACTATATGGCAATGATTGCGCCTTTCAATCTGAAAAAGTGGATCGATGAAAATCGTGAACTTCTGAAGCCGCCTGTAGGAAATCAATGTGTGTACAAGGACGCAGAAAATTTTATCGTCATGGTCGTAGGGGGACCAAATGCCCGTAAAGATTATCATTTTAATGAGACAGAAGAATTGTATTTCCAGGTAGAAGGTGACATCGTTGTCAAAATAATTGACAATGGAGAGTTCAGAGACATTCCTGTGAAAGAAGGTGAAATGTTTCTGCTTCCACCGCGAACGCCACACTCACCACAAAGAGGCCCTGGAACAGTTGGTTTGGTAATTGAGAAAAAAAGAGAAAATGAAGATGACGGTTTTATGTGGTTTTGTGAAAATTGTGGCAACAAACTATACGAGGAAACATTACATGTCGATGATATAGTAAAGCAACTTCCGCCAGTGATGAACAGGTTTTGGGAAGACACGATGAAAAGAACTTGTGATAAATGTGGAGCTGTAATGGCACCTCCGGTCAGGAAAGTTTGATATTTCATGTTTGATGTTTGAAATCCAGATAGGTTTAGTTATGAAGATTGATATACACACGCATATAATGCCGGAAAAAATGCCGAAGTGGGCTGAGAAGTTCGGCTACGGCGATTTTATTCATCTTGAACATCGGGATTGCGATGCATGCATGATGAAGGGAGATAAACTTTTTCGCGTTGTCGGAGAGAATTGTTATAAGTCGGAACCGCGTTTAAAAGACATGGATGCAAATGAAGTTGCCTACCAGGTTTTGTCGACAATTCCGGTATTGTTCAATTATTGGGCAAAACCTGAACATGGTTTAGAAACTTCACGTTATTTAAATGATCACATTGCAGAAACTATCGACAAAGAGCCAAATCATTTTTTTGGATTAGGCACTGTTCCCATGCAGGATCCGGTACTGGCGATCAAAGAAATGGAACGGTGTAAAAAAGAACTCCGTCTGTGTGGCCTGGAAATCGGATCAAACATCAATGGCAAAAATTTGTCCGATCCCTCTTTTGATGAATTCTGGGAAGCCGCGCAGGATTTAGGCACAGCCATTTTTGTTCATCCATGGGATATGATGGGTGAATCACAAATGGAAAAATACTGGTTGCCATGGCTGGTAGGGATGCCAGCCGAAATGTCCCGCGCAATTTGTTCAATGGTATTCAGTGGTGTATTTGAAAAATTTCCTGATTTAAGAGTTGCCTTTGCACATGGCGGCGGTTCGTTTGCATACACGCTGGGGCGCATTGAACAGGGATTTAAAGTAAGGCCTGATCTTGTTGCAGTAGATAATCCAAATAACCCGCGCAATTATCTCGGTAAATTCTGGGTTGACAGCATTGTGCATGATCGTGATGCACTCAATTTTTTAATGAATGTCTTAGGTGAAGATGCAGTTTGTCTTGGAAGCGACTATCCATTTCCGTTAGGAGAAAATAAGCCCGGTAAGATGATCTCTAAAATGGATTTTAGCAAGAAAACTCTTCGCAAGCTCTTTCACAGGAATGCGTTGGAGTGGCTGGGAGTGCATGAGAAGAATCTTCCCGAGTTTTAAACCACAAAGTCGCCAGGACATAAAAATCTAAAAGAAATATCTTATTGCTGCTTTGAGCTTTAGCGACCTGTAGTTCTCCGAAGGAGTCCGGAGTTCTTCGAAAAAAAATCAGGAACTAAAGGCGGTTCTATAAATCTTGTATTTCCCGTTGAATTTTTTTATTGCTAATCCGTAGGCCCTTACGCCATCGTATTCGCCTTCGATCACATATTCTCCTTCCTCTATCAAATCCATCGCTTCGCCATTTGAATTTTTATCATGACCACGGAAAACTTTATTGCGAACCGGAGTAGCGATCTGTTTTGCAAAAATGATTCTGTATTTGGTAAGGAAATCGACTGAGTCAATACAATTTAGATCAGGCGTACCTTTTTTTAGAGGTGTATTGCCCGCCGTTATAAATCGGATCCAGTCATCTTTGAAAGGAAAATGCATCATTCCCGAAATAGTTGTGCTGTCGCTTGAAACGAACGCAGCAGCAAGGTCACTCATGAACACATTTATATCATCGTGTTTTTCAAAATCATAATGAGGGGATGGCATTGGAATGTCAATGATTTCAGCGACTGTGTCGCCTATCTGGATAGTATCAGTCTTACTGCTTTTTTCCTTGGCTGAATTGTGATTATTGCATGAAATTACCAGGACAGCAACTGGAATTATTACATACCTCATAAACCTTTTTATGAAGGTATGGAATCTGAAAAAGTTACGGTGATTCCAGAAAGGCTGATTCCATAATAACATCCCGACCATTTGGGACATCATTTATCAATGAAAGAGTGATCAAATCGACATGCACCGAAAAAAGAATATAACAGAAAAGTGCAGAGTTGCTGCAAACTTTACCCAAAAACTTCTCATTAAAACAAGTTCGGGTAATCTGAAATAATACCGTCTGCTCCCCATCCCTTCAACTTATCAATCGTTTCTTTATCATTCACTGTCCATGGGATCACTTTCATTCCATCTGCATGAATGTTATTGATAAATCTTTGACTTAACATATGATACTCGGGACTATAGATCGTTGGTGTAAATCCAAGGTCGTTCAGTTGCTGTTGTAAAGTTCTTTTGTCTGCCAATTCAATAAGCATTGCAGTCTTTATAGTTGGATAATGCTGGTGTAAATATTGTAACGTCCGGAAATCGAAGGATTGTATGATGACATTGTCTTCAATCCCTTTAGATTTAATCACACCCATTAATAACTCAACAAATTCGCCGGGTTCTGGATGAAATACTTTATCGTTTTCGGGCGAAGTCTTCGTTTCGATATTATAATAAGGAAATGGTTTTCTTCTTGTGCTCATGTATTGAGACACGCTATCTATGAGATCTGAAAGCAATGGTTTGGTTACTTTCATTTTTTTCTGATCAGGAAATCTGGGATGCGGTTTCATCCCAACATCAAAACCGAGTGTTTGTTCATAAGTCATCCAATATATCGCATAAATCTTCTCTTCACGCTCTCCAATATATTTTCCGTCTGGTTTCGTCGTTATATCTTTTGAATACCATGGATCATGAGAAAGAATAACTTTTTTATCTTTTGTGATCACGACATCCATTTCAAGCGTAGTTACACCAAGATCAAGCGCATGCAACATTGCAGGAATAGTATTCTCAGGCATTAACCCTCTGCAGCCGCGGTGGCCTTGTTTATCGAAAATTGTATCCGGTTGACTGGTTGTCACATTAGCTTTTGGAGTGCATGCTGACACAAATGCCAGGGATAGCATTGATAAATAAATCAATCTCATTTGAAGACTTTATGTTTTCGCTTCTCCATCATTTCTCCAATCAACTTTGCGTCACCATCCTGCTTTTTCAATTGCACAACTACATTATCATAACTTTCTTCATCCCGGTTCTGGCTAAGCTTAAAAACATTGTCAAGTTCCACGACTTCAATTTCAAACCCAACAATTCCGTTTACCAGTTTATCGAGATATGAAGCTGGTAAATTATCGTAGATAGTAGTAGAACTGGTATTATTATTTTCGAAATGAAGTGAAAGTCTTTTGAGCAATCCAATTAATCCATCCTGGTCCATCCACTTGATCTTTCCCCGTGCATGCAGGGAGACATAGTTCCATGTTGATGCCTGCTGAAGGTTTCCAGTATACCATGTCCCGCTTACGTATGTATGTGGACCGGTAAAAATTACCAATGCTTCGGGGTTGACCTGGAAAGCTTTTTCATGATCTGTTTTTTTAGCGACGTGACCCGATAAAAAAATCTTACCCTCGCGTTTGTCTATCAATACCGGAATTTGAGAAGCTTCCGATCTGCCATTTTTATCATTGGCGATCAGGAATACAAATGGATGGTCGCGCATGAACTGTATTATAAGTTCACGGTCTTCTTCTTTGTATTGTGGATAATTATACATTTATCAATTTGAAATTTGATCATTTGAAAATTTAAAATCGATGGACAGTTGCTTATTTTAATATTTCACTCATCAAAATATTCAATCTTCAAATGCTCGAATAATTAAACTGTCTCGGCAATCGTTTCAGTGCTCAGATTCGCATTTCGCATGCTTATAGCCCGAACTACATGTCCGGCAACCTCTTCAAAGGCCTTGATCGTAACCGAGTCGTCACCCATCATAATTGGAATACCAATGTCACCACCTTCTCTGATTGATTGAACAAGCGGTATTTGTCCGAGGAATGGCAAATCATATTCATCAGCAAGGCGCTTCCCTCCTTCCTTCCCAAAAATATAATACTTGTTTTCTGGTAATTCTGAAGGCGTGAAATAACTCATATTTTCTACCAGTCCAAGAATCGGAACATTTAGCTGAGCCTGGCCAAACATTGCAATTCCCTTTTTCGCATCAGCAAGCGCAACATCCTGCGGGGTCGTAACGATCACCGCTCCGGTTAAAGGCACTGTTTGCATTAAAGTCAGGTGAATATCACCAGTACCCGGTGGCATATCGATGATGAGATAATCCAGGTCACCCCAGTAAACATCAGTTATAAATTGCCTGATTGCACTACTGGCCATTGGACCACGCCATACAACTGCATTTCGTTCATCAACCAAAAACCCAATGCTGATCAGTTTGATCCCAAATCTTTCAAGCGGTGCAATCATTGGTTTTTCCCGGCCAACTTCCACCATCATAGGTCTTTCACCCCTTACTCCAAACATGATCGGCACACTTGGACCATAAATATCTGCATCCATCAATCCAACTTTTGCTCCTCCTTGTGAAATTGCTAATGCGAGATTAGCAGCAACTGTTGATTTACCCACACCACCTTTTCCGCTTACAACGGCGATAATATTCTTTACTCCTGGTAATAATGACTTGTTGTCGATCCTTTTTGAAGTTGTATTTGAAGTAAAGTTTACAGTAACGATCGCTTCTTTATTTACAAGTAATTTGATAGCATTCGTACAGGCAGTTTGCATCATTTCCTTGAGAGGACATGCAGGGGTAGTCAATACTAGAGTGAACGAAACATTATTTCCATCTATAACAATATCACGAATCATGTTTAATGTCACCAGGTCCTTTCCAAGGTCAGGCTCCTGCACATTACTCAACGCAGCTAATATCTTTTCGACCGTCATTCTGAAACTATTTGTTAAAACTCTTTTAGAGACGCAAAGTTAACCATTGTACATAGCAATTTGTTTTACGAAATCAGCAAATGCGGGTTATTTTTGACGCAGTGAAGAAAATTTTATTTTACGCAGGTTTATTGTTTCTCATCTCCAGCCAAACTGCCAAAGCGCAGTTTGAAACTTCCCGTGATTCAGTGGTTCAATTGTATGGTGTCATTATGACTGCCGACAGTCTTGTTGGAATTCCCGGAGTTAGTGTAATGGTAAAAGGTCAGAATCGAGGCACGGTTTCGAATGCACAGGGTGTATTTTCAATTGTTGTTTTAAAAGGAGATGAGGTTGAGTTTACGCACGTAACTTATAAACCAAAACTTGTTTCAATTCCCCGGAATCTGGTGGGCAATCAATACAGTGTTGTGCAGTTGATGGTTGTTGATACAGTTTATTTACCAGCTACCATCATCCGCCCAAGACCGACTCCTGAACAATTCGCGAGAGATTTTGCAAATAACAAAGTGCCTGATGATAATATCGAAATAGCGAGACAGAACACAAGTGCTGCAAAACGGAGAATACTACTGCAAACTACTCCGGCAGACGGTGGTGAGGTAAGCCGGATGCAGTTCAATAAAGTTGCATCACGTGCTGTTTATAACAGTCAGATGCCTCCGCAGAATATTTTCAACCCCGCTGCCTGGGCGGAATTTATACAGGCATGGAAACGCGGTGATTTCAAAAATCATTAACAGCCTTCTTACTAAGTTTATAAATTGCGTGAAATTTCAGCGATGAAAAAAGTTTCTGTAATTGGTGCAGGTACTATGGGTAATGGTATTGCACATGTATTTGCCCAAAAGAATTTTGATGTTACGCTGGTCGATGTGTCCCTCGCCCAACTTGATCGCGCTCTGGTAACGATCGGGAAAAACCTGGACCGTCAACTTGCAAAGGGAACAATAACTGAAGCTGAAAAACAATCTACGCTTTCCAACATCAAAACCAACGCCAACGTCATTGATGGAGTAAAAGATGCAGAACTGGTTGTGGAAGCAGCTACAGAAAATACTGAATTGAAGTTGAAAATATTCGAGGAGTTGGATAAAACCGCTCCAAAAGAATGTATTCTCGCAACGAACACTTCTTCTATATCAATTACAAAAATTGCTGCTGTTACGAACCGTCCCGAAAAAGTGATAGGTATGCATTTTATGAATCCTGTCCCTGTAATGAAGCTAGTTGAAATTATCAATGGCTTTTCTACGAAGAAAGAAGTGTCTGATTCAATCGTTGAATTGAGCAGGACGCTGGGTAAAATTCCCTGCGTTGTAAATGACTATCCTGGCTTTATCGCAAACAGGATCCTGATGCCAATGATCAACGAAGCGATTTATAGTTTGTATGAAGGTGTGGCTGGTGTTGAAGAAATTGATACTGTTATGAAACTGGGCATGGCGCATCCGATGGGACCATTACAATTGGCTGATTTTATCGGTCTAGATGTTTGTCTTGCAATATTGAATGTTTTGCACGATGGCTTTGGTAATCCCAAGTACGCTCCTTGTCCTCTTTTAATTAATATGGTGACTGCAAAAAATCTTGGGGTTAAATCCGGCAAAGGATTTTATAAATATGAATCGGGAAGTAAAGATCTGGTGGTTAACGAAAGATTTGTGCGTTAATAACAGTTATCCTTTCAAAACACTCACACCAAAAATTTTCGAAACTCTGTCTGAAAATTCTGCAGACCTGTTTTTGGGAATATCAACGGTTAACAAACAGAACAGTTGTGCCTGTTGTTCAGCTATAATAGCATCAGTAGCGCGTATGATTTTCATGACATCATTCATAAGTGTATAATCAAACTCCAGCTTGTATGAAACAAGTACTGGCTTTTGTATAATTGATGATTCAGACAATGCGTTTGCTGAACATGTTTTATACGCATTGATTAATCCGGGAACACCCAGCAAAGTTCCTCCAAAGTAGCGGACTACAATTACCAACACATTTACCAATTGCTTACTATCAATTTGCCCGAGTATTGTCCTTCCTGCCGAACCTGACGGTTCTCCATCATCGCTTACACGATATTCCAGGCCCTTAGTTCCTATTCTGTAAGCGAAACAATGATGAGCAGCTTTTGGATGTTCCTTTTTTAAACCTGCAAGGATAGATTTGAATTCTTCTTTTCTTGTAATTGGATAAGTGTAAGCTATAAAACGGCTACCGCGATCACGAAATTCAGCTATTGATGATTTGGAAATAGTAAAGAAGAAGTTTTGGTCTGTCACGGGTTCAAAACAGGGTTTTTGATTTGCAATAATGTGTCTGCGATCAATTCTATTTCTCTGATAACATTAGTCGGTTTATTGAATGCAGGTGCAGCCAGGCCCTTCCCAACAGAAATATCTTTCGATTTAATTATTCTTGCCTCATCCCAGCAATCCTCATCGATAAAATGCTGTAAAAGTTTTTGTCCGCCTTCCACTACTACACTCAATATCTCCATGCTAAAGAGTGCTTCACAGATTTGCCTGGACAACGATTTCTGACTTTCAACTTTATAATACAAGGTGGAACGGCTGTTTTTTAATTCGATGTTAGTCAGGTTTAATGGCAGCGTGTGCTTTAACTCATTAAACACAATTGTTGTGGCTTCGTTATTGAAAAGCTTTAGCGATGAAGGTAGTTTCAATTCCATATCAATAACGAGTCGTAGCGGATTTTTACCAGGCCAACTCCTGGTAGTTAGTTGCGGATCATCTGACATAGCAGTGTTTGTCCCAACCAGGATTGCATCTTCTTCTGATCTCCATTTGTGTACTACGCGGTTTGCATTGTCACTGGATATCAATAAGCGATTTGATTTATCAAATGATGCAATAAAACCATCGAGGGTTTGCGCCCATTTTAGGATGATACGGGGTCTTTGTTGCTGATGGAAAACGAAAAAATTTTTGTTGAGATCGATACATTTCTTTTCTGAGTGCCCGCCAATCAAGGTCACTTTTATTCCTGCCGATTCTAATTTCTCAATTCCTTTTCCATTCACTTTTTCAAAAGGATCACGACAACCTATAACTACGTGCGGAATTTTATGCTGGATAATCAAATCGGCACAAGGAGGTGTTTTTCCAAAATGCGCACAGGGTTCGAGGGAAACAAATAGCGTGCTGTGTGATATCAAATTTTTATCTGCATCAACCACAGCATCGATACAATTCACTTCCGCATGAGGTCTCCCATATAGCATATGGTAGCCTTCACCTATTATCCGTGATTCATGAACCAAAACAGCTCCAACCATCGGGTTCGGCGAAACCTTTCCTTTACCTCTTTGTGCAAGTTCAATGCATCGTTCTATATAAACCTCATCTTTACTCAATTCTGCAAGAATAGTCTATAAAATTAATTCAATTAAGTTTGCCACATGACCATTAATGAGTGTATTAAGCAGGTTATAATACGATTACAACCTGTATATGGAAATGGTGAAGCCACGACGATGGCCGGGATGATCATAGAGTCCGTGATTCTTGAAAATAAAAACCAGCGCGTACTCTCCAGGAACGCCGTCGTTGAAATATCCCAACAGAAAAAAATTGATGAAGTAGTCGGGCGTTTATTAAGATATGAGCCACTTCAATATATTTTAAATGAGGCCTGGTTTAATGGATCAAAATTTTATGTTGATGCGAATGTTTTAATACCAAGACCGGAAACTGAAGAACTGGTTTCTCTTGTACCTACAGTCTTCAAAAATCCGAGGATAATTGATGTTGGTACAGGAAGTGGCTGCATAGGTATAAGCTTGAAAAAAAAAATTCCCGGCGCCGAGATCTGGGCTTTAGATATAAGTGGTGATGCGCTGACCGTTGCAAAAAAAAATGCTGAACAGCTTCAATCAGCAATTTGCTTTGTTGAGATGGACTTTCTTAATCAATATAAATGGCATGAGCTACCGTCATTTGACATCATCATCAGCAATCCGCCATACGTGACGGTGAGTGAAAAGCCGACAATGGAGATGAATGTGTTGCAACATGAACCGTCAACAGCCTTATTTGTTCCTGATAATGATCCGCTCGTTTTCTACCGTGCTATTGCAGAATTCGGTAAAACACATTTGCAAAAGCAGGGGAATATTTATTGCGAGATCAATGCACAACTGGGATCTCAGACAAAAAAAGTCTTTGAAGATGCTGGCTATAGCGCGTCGATTCTAAAAGATATGCAAGGGAAAAACAGGTTTGTTGCCGCGCGCTTTGATGTTACTCAACGCGCGCAACAACTTTAGCTGTGTCTTTTTTCGCAATGCGCATGATGCGGAAAACTTCACCATAATAAGCTGATGTATCGGCATTAATGACCACTGTAGGTGTATCAACAAAAGCCCGGTATTTCCTTATCTCCATTCGTAACATTGAATCGAATATAGGAGACTCAATTTTTTTTGTACCGATAAAATATTCCTGGTTCTTATTGATGGACACCATGATATTTTGCTTTGCCTTGGTGTCTTTTGTTCCTCTCGGTAATCCAACTTTTACAACGTTTGGATTTCCAAGAGTAGCGACAATAAGGAAGAACATCAGGAGAATAAACAGAATATCATTCAGCGAATCGGTCGCAACCTCGGACTCTTGTCTATGCTTATGTCTGAATTTCATTAAATAACTTGTTTAGCGGGTAGGCTCTTGTAATAAATCAAGAAAATCAGAAGATGCTGCTTCCATTTTGTGAGATGTCTTGTCAATTTGAGTATTCAAATAGCTATAAGCAAGATAAGCTGCCAATCCAATCACGAGACCGGTTATAGATGTAATGATCTTTGTATAAAGACCCCCTGAAATTGTACTCACTTCAAATTGATTAGAAGCAGTGATGCTTGAGAACAGTTGCATCATTCCTACCAGCGTACCCACGAACCCAAAAATCGGGGCTGCTTTAGAGACTACAGATAAAAGCCCCATATTTTTTTCAAGCTTATACATTTCAAGTACCCCCACGTTGTCCATGCTTTTTTCAATGCTGTCCAGGGGTTTGCCGATACGTTGAAGTCCTTTATCAATAATTCGTGCTACCGGGGTATTGTTGTTTTTTGCAAAGTTTTTTGCCGCTGTGATATTACCACTCATGATATTATCACGAATGATATGCATAAAATTATCATCGATCTTTCCCGCGTTGCGGATAGCAATAGTTCTTTCAGCGAAAACATAAACGGCCAGCAAAAGGAATGCACCGAGAGGAATCATAATCCATCCTCCCATCTTGATCAATTCGAAAAAACTAAGAGATCCGTCGTGGTTGCTGTCTCCTGATGCGGTCTGTGTGACGGTGGCTAGTGTATCCGTCGCAATTTGTAAAAGGTCAATCATAATTTTAGTGGTCTTTTTGTAAAAGTAAGTGTTGGATAAATTTCGTTAACACTGCTTTATCAACAGTTGTGTAACAGCTCCATTGAACGAGAAAAACAATGCCACGTTGTACGTGGCATGTTGATTTTAGAGTTATTTAACAGCCCGTGGTGCAGCTTATACGTGTAATCTCAACCTGAGCTGGACGACTGGTTATCTGTCAGTCCCGGCATGCTTCACCATCAGGGCTTGTATCTGTTTCATTGTAGCCTGCATTCCTTCAGAACTTCCATCAAGAAAAATAACATTCCCTTTACCATATTCCGCAAAGTTCTTAATGGCTTCAGTCCACATGCTGAAAAGGATAACATTCGTATCGAGGTTAGCCTGTTTCATTTGTTCAGCAGCTTCTGTCATACCTGCTGCAACTTCCTTGCGGAATAATGCTACTCCCTGGCCGCGTAATCTTGCAGCTTCTTTTTCTGCTTCAGCGGAAATTTTAATGGCATTACCGTCTGCTTCTGCGGCCTTTGTTTTTGTAATCAATAGTGCCTGTCCCTCATTTTCTGCAGCAGCTTTCAGGTTGTTTGATGCCACCACCTTACTCATCGAATCGAGGATCAATTTGTCAAATGTGATATCATTGATCTGGAGATCCTGTAAATGATAACCCCATGTTTCCAATGTATGGTCAATCTCAGCTTTTACATATTCAACAATCTCTTTTCTGAGTCCAAGAATCTCCGCCTGTTTCTTGGTCGCAACAAATGAACGGATGTTTCCTTCGATCGTTCTGATCAATGCCTGCATCAAATCCTTATCTGCATAAAATTTAAAGGCAACTTTCTTTATCGTTTCTTCATCAGCGTTTTGCACTGAATAAAGCAACATGCTTTTAAAGTAAACATTAGCCTGGTCTGCCGTCACTGCCTGGAATTCCAGTTCGACGGAACGGTTCTGAATTGATACTTTTTTGTACACCCCTTCAAGTAATGGGATCTTCATATTTAATCCGGGCCGGGCAACACGGCGGTACTTACCAAACATTGTTATCACGCCAATATAACCCTGGTTGATTGAAAATAACGAGCTGAAAAAAATAATTACTGCTACAACGATCCACCAGTAGTGGCTCAGCCAGGTTGTGAAATTTTCCATATAGTTGTTTTGATTGTTAGTTTTTTTCTTCGCAGACCATTGCAATATGGACCATTGTCTCTACAGCTTTGTTCATATCCTGTACACTTACATATTCCAGTTTCGAATGGATTGCTTGCTCACCGGCAAATAAGTTGGGACAAGGTAGTCCCATAAACGAAAGGCGACTGCCATCGGTGCCACCACGTATACTTTCCATTTTCAATTCCAATCCTGCGCGCAAAATTCCTTCTCTTGCAAATTCTACAACCTGCGGATGCATGTCAAGCACTTCTTTCATGTTGCGGTACTGTTCATTGACATGAAATTCAAAACTTGCTTTAGGATAAGTCCGCATTCTTTCTTCGATCTGCGTGCGGAGATAATCTTCTTTTTTCGAAAGCCCTTCGGTATTAAAATCCCTGATGATGAATTCTATTGTGCACTTTTCTGCAATGCCTTCTACGCGAACAGGATGAATGAAACCTCTTTTTCCTTCAGTGGATTCAGGTGAAAGTCTGTCTTTTGGTAATGCGGCGAGAATTTCACCTGCAATTTTCATTGCATTGATCATTTTTCCTTTCGCATAACCGGGATGTGCAATTACTCCATGAATAGTTACAACAACTCCGTCGGCGCTGAATGTTTCATCTTCCAATGATCCTTTTTCACCACCATCGAGTGTATAACCAAAATCGGCTCCTAATTTTTTCAAGTCGACTTTAGCTGTACCTTTTCCTACTTCTTCATCGGGCGTAAATAAAATTTTTATTTCGCCGTGTTTGATCTCCGGATGTTGAACGAGATAATTTGCAAAGTCCATGATCTCTGCAACACCGGCTTTATCATCTGCACCAAGCAATGTTAATCCTGATGCTGTAATGATATCGTTCCCAATTTGAGTTCTGAGATAAGGCTGCTCTGAAAGTCGCAATACCTGTGATGTGTCATCCGGTAAAACAATAGCCTGTCCCTGGTAATTGTTGTGGAGTATTGGCTTTACGTTCGTTCCGCTGCAATCTGGTGCAGTATCGACGTGAGCACAAAAACAAATAACAGGAGTTTTTTTATCAGAAGTTGAAGGGATTGTTGCATATACATAGCCCCATTCATCCATATGAGCATCTGCAAGGCCGAGTTGTTTCAATTCTTCACTTAATAACCGGCTAAGATCTTTTTGTTTTTCGCTGGTCGGATGCGTATTCGAACGCGGATCACTTTGCGTATCAATCTTCACATACCGCATAAATCTTTCGGCTGCGGTAAATCTGTAGTTGGCAAACATACTCTCAATTTTGGGACGTCGAATATACGCCACAAAGCTTACTTTAACGGAAGAATAAATATGCCGTAACGTGTTCTTAAGGCATAATGATCAGCGGCTTTTTTCCTTCAATGTCTACCAGTTCGAGATCGAAAACCAGATCTTTACCGGCTAAAGGATGATTCGCATCAAGCAATACAACGCTGTCTTTGATCTCAACAACATTTACCTGGAATTGATTGCCTTCATCATCACTCATCATCAACGGCATACCAACTTCCAATTCCATATCTTTTGGAAATCTGTCCTTGGAAATTTCAATCACCATTTCATCTCTCCTTGGTCCATAAGCTTCATCAAATGGTATGTTGATCGTCTTTTTTTCACCGATGGACATCCCGGTTACGCCATCATCAAAACCTTTGATCACACTTCCACTTCCCACTTCAAATGCAAGCGGCTCTCTGCCGGTTGAACTATCAAAAGTTTCACCAGTTGTTAGTTTGCCATGATAATGCACCTTTACTTTATCACCTGATTTAACAGTTCCCATAACTCGCAATTTAAATTGAATTAGAAAGCACAAAGTTACTATAATATCCGTGGAGCTAACCTGTATTTTCGCGGTCGATCGGTATATTTATTACCTGATTTAATGACAAAAACATGTGTATGAAATTCCTCGCATATTCACTGTTCTTCCTGATGATTACAACCTGTGCAGCTTCTCAGGCAGGTCAACCTGCCAGATCATTATTTCCAAATGAGAAAATAATTCCCGGCGCTGAAAGAATGAATGTGTATCTGCCACTGTTGAAAGGGAAAAAAGTTGGTGTATTTGCCAACCAGACTTCCATGGTTGGACAAACCCATCTTGTTGATACGCTCATCAAATCCGGAATTGATGTAAGGGTCATCTTTGGTCCTGAACATGGTTTCAGGGGGACTGCAGATGCGGGAGAAAAAGTCGGTACATACAAGGATCAAAAAACAGGCATTACCGTCATTTCACTTTATGGCGCAAAAAGAAAACCGGATGCTGATGATGTTAAAAATGTAGATGTTTTATTATTCGATATCCAGGATGTAGGTGTCCGTTTTTATACTTATATCTCATCACTTGAAGAATTTATGGAAGCAGCAATGGAGCTAAGTAAACCATTGATGATCCTTGATCGCCCGAACCCAAATGGTTTTTATGTTGATGGCCCTGTGCTTGATTTAAAATACCGTTCTTTTATAGGCAGGCAGCCGATACCGATTGTTTATGGAATGACGATCGCAGAATATGCTTTTATGATTGCCGGAGAGAATTGGTTGAGCGAAAAAGCGAATGCAAAGTATGCTTATTACAAAACTGCGGAAAATTCAGTTGATACGCCATTTCATTTCCAGGTAATTAAGTGTGCGAATTACACACATAAAAGCAAATATGTTTTACCAGTCAGACCTTCTCCAAATCTTCCGGAAATACAATCAATTTATTTATATCCTTCGACATGCTTTTTTGAAGGAACAGTTTTTAGTGAGGGAAGAGGAACTGATAAACCGTTTGAGTATATCGGGCATCCATTGATGCCAAAGACAATGTTTTCTTTTACACCGAATCCCAATGAAGGTGCGAAGTCGTCGAAATTATACGGAGAAGTTTGTTATGGCTGGAATTTGCATGATGAACCAAAGAAAATCCTTGACAGACTTAATAATGAAATCCAGCTTGATTGGATACTGGAAGCGTATCGGTTGTTTCCTGAAAAAAATAAATTCTTTATTCTTCCTAAGTCAGGGAAGATGGAAGACTCTTACATCAACAAGCTTGCAGGTAATAATGAACTGTGGCAACAGATTCGTGATGGAAAATCAGAAAAAGAAATAAAAGCAAGCTGGCAACCTAAGCTGGATGAGTTTAAGAAGATCAGGAAGAAGTATTTACTTTATGATGATTTCTAGGAAAGTCCTAGTCAGAAGACGGAAGTCCGATGAGATAGTCTCATGTCGGTGAGTGTCAGTATTTCTCGCGCTTCCGAAATCTAAATGCCGGTTCTGACTTCGGACTTCGGACTTCGGACTTCCGACTTCAGACTACCTTTGCCTGATGAATCCGAAAAAATTCGAGGATCTCCGCATTGTGTTTATGGGCACGCCCGACTTTGCAGTTGCATCTCTCGCTGCAATGGTAGCGTCGGGGTGTAATGTTGTTGCAGTTATTACCGCCCCCGATAAACGTGCTGGTCGTGGAATGCAATTGCAGCAAAGTGCAGTAAAAAAATATGCGATTGAAAAGTCGATCCCTGTTTTACAACCAGAGAAACTTAAGAATGCCGGATTTATTGCTGAACTGCGCGGCTACAATGCGGATCTGCAGGTTGTTGTTGCTTTCCGCATGTTACCAGAGATAGTTTGGAATATGCCGCCGATGGGAACTGTTAATCTTCATGCTTCTTTACTCCCTCAGTATCGTGGTGCCGCACCAATTAACTGGGCAATAATTAATGGTGAAAAAGTAACTGGTTTAACGACGTTCAAATTAAAACAGGAAATAGATACCGGTGATATTCTGTTGCAGGAAAGCTTAAAGATCGACGAAAATGAAACGGCCGGAGAATTGCACGACAGGATGAAAAATATCGGGAGCGCATTAGTCGTAAAAACAATAAAAGGTTTGGCTGAAGGCATCATAAATGAAATTCCACAACATGCTGAAGAAGGTAACACTGATAGTGAAGGAAATAAATTACCTGTTAAACAAGCTCCAAAAATTCATACAGATACATGCCGCATTAATTGGAGTCAACCCGTTGAAACAATTTTTAATCACATTCGCGGGCTGAGCCCCTACCCCGGCGCTTTCATTGTTATCAATGAAAAAATATTCAAAATATTTAAAGCAAAAAAAGAAGTTTGTACTCCCGAAGTAACCGAAGGTGAATACAAAACCGATGGAAGCACTTATTTAAAATTTGCAGGCACTAACGGTTATGTTCACCTGCTCGAAGTGCAGATGGAAGGGAAAAAGAAAATGAGTATTGACGAGTTCCTTCGCGGATTTCGTTTCTAGGAAGGCTGCTGCCTAGTAATTCACGCTCACAATAAACTTATCCTGCTCAGTAATCTCAAGAGCAGCTGCAGCAGCGTTGCTGATACGAATATTCAACCCTTCATTCTGGCGAATGCCGCTCATTTCTCCAAGAACTTTCGCATAGATTGATTTATTATTTGTAGGATTGACGACGCGGATGATTGTTCCCGGCGGAACCTTATCGATTAATAAATAATATTTCAAATCTTCCCAACCGCTTGAAGTTTTGAAAACACCTGACGTTACGGTTTCATTCTTTGTTGCCGGGATGATTTTTGTTTGCTGATCAAAATGTGATTTGAAATATCCTTGTGTTGTAGGTTTCTGTTCAGTCTTGACAGGCTCTTCGGTTTTTACAGGTTCTACCGTATTAATTGGGTCCTCTGTTTTTGTTGTTGTCTTTTCTTCGGGTTTTACCTGTGGTTTGGCATCGGTTGGTTTATCGTCCGGCTTGGGATCTGTAATAACTACTTCGGTCTTTTTTTCAGGATTTTTCAATGTGACAGACGGGAACTCGCCCCCTTTCAAAAATCCAACAATCAACTTCGTATCTGGCTTAACATCACCGCTTTCAATGTTGTTCCATGACCTCAATTTATCTACATCGACATTTTTATATTTAATACCTAAAGCATCAAGATGGTCTTTATCATCTGTGGTGTAATATAACGGGGTTCCGCTGCCGTCCTGCGCAAAATTGGTATCGGTTAGCGGGATTCTTAATTTCTGATCGATATTCAGGCCTTTTTGCAAATCAAGTTTGTTATAAGCAGCTAATGCGGGCGGGCTGACATTGTACATTCTTCCGATTGCAAAAAAGCTTTCCTTTGACTGCACTTTATGTTCGAGGTAGAGGTTCCCATAACTATACCTGACCATTAAATCTTTCTTTTGCGCACCTGCAAATACAGTTAGGAGCAGCAGCAATACAAACAGTGGACTCTTCTTCATGCTGACAAGATTTCGTCACAAAGATGTGAATTTTTCTGCTTTTACATATGATTAGTTATCCTTTATTATCCTCAGTTCACGCGGATAATAATTATTGATTCTTCGATCCAGTACATTGATCCAACCTATTGGAAAATCTTTATATGTCACTACCTGCCAGCCTTTGCTCTGCAGACTTAATTCAAGATTCTTTCGTTGCAAAAAATTGATCGCCTGTTCAAGATTCAATTCAATCCGCGGAACAGTAGTTGTTAAGCGTCCGGATAAAGCAACTGCATGTGAAGGAATCAGTTTGTCGCGAATTAATTCACCAGCCTTTAAACCTGAACTAATAACATTTAATGACGACAGCAGGTAACTAATCACTTCAACGTGCTCTGCCGGCCATCCATAAACACTGGTTTCCTTCCTGAAAAAACGCAATCCTTCTGCTTCGATCCATTGATTAATTATGGTGTTTTCTTTCGTCGTCAGTTTAGTTAAACGACTTTGTGTCTTTTTGATTTTATGTTGTTCGTCACCGGGACCTTTTTTAAAACAAGCAATAAAAAAGCCTTCACCTTTTAATTTGTCAGGCCAAAAACGATAGCCGTGAGAGGTTTCAACGATTCCCCATTCTTCATTAAGGGCTAATTTTTTGTACGTCAAACCAAAATTTTTCTGTAACCAGTTGACAATCGATTCATCTTCTTCACTTGAGTAAGAGCAGGTGCAATAAATCAAAATACCATCCGGTTTCAATGCAGGAATGATATCTGCAAGTATTCGTTGCTGCCGTTGAGAACACAGCACTACATTGGATTCGCTCCATTCATAAGCTGCCTGCGGGTCACGCCTGATCAATCCACTTCCGCTACAAGGTGCATCCACTACAATTACGTCAAAATAATTATCAATGCTGCCGATCTGCTGCGGATCATTGCTCGTCACAACAACATTAGATCCACCCCATTTGATCATATTATCATTCAAAACAGGAACGCGTGTTTTGATCACTTCATTACTTACAAGCAGACTGTCTTTAGAAATCAAAGATTGGAGGTGTGTGGATTTTCCACCAGGAGCTGCGCAGAGATCGAGCACATTTAATTTCCGGGAAAGGTTTACAGTTTGCCTTAGAGCTTCTTCCAAAAACATGCTGCTTGCTTCCTGGACATAATAACAACCTGCATGAAACAAAGGATCAAAAGTAAAAGATGGTCTTTGCTCTAAATAAAAACCAAGTGATGACCATGGCACAGCATCAATATCAACATCAAAAATTGAATCGATCTTTTCGTTAGATAATTTCGCAGGATTTATCCGAACAGATGTTACCTGGGCCTGGCTTTTATGTACTTCGATAAATGAGTCGCGGTTGAAACCATCAACGTTCTCTAAAGAATTTAATAATTGTTGAGGCAGATTCATTTTAAAGCTCAGCTACGCGAACATTGAAATAGCTTTTTGCAACAATGTTATTTGCAAGATTTAAGAATAATCATAAATTCTTGATCTCAGCAATGAGGTCCTGTAACACTTTTTTCGCGTCACCAAACAGCATAGAAGTTTTTGGCTGGAAGAAAAGTTCGTTTTCAATTCCTGCATAACCAGGTTTCATACTTCTTTTATTAACGATCACATTTTTCGCCAATTCCACATCCAGAATTGGCATTCCATAAATTGGAGATGCAGGATCTGTTTTTGCCGCAGGATTTACAACATCATTTGCCCCCAATACGAGTACAACATCTGTAGTTGTAAATTCATCGTTCGCATGTTCCATTTCAAGTAACTTATCATACGACACATCTGCTTCAGCAAGCAATACATTCATATGACCAGGCATCCTTCCTGCAACCGGGTGAATTGCGTATTTTACATCAACACCTTTATCCTGAAGGATTTTTTCCAGTTCGTGGCAGGCATGCTGGGCTTGCGCTACAGCGAGACCGTAACCAGGAACTATAAAAACCTTGCTTGCATAACTCATTACTACAGCAGTATCGCTAAGGTTAATTTCTTTGTAATGTCCTTGCTCTTTAGAACCCCCGGCAACTGCACTTCCTCCGCCTCCAAAAGATCCAATCAATACGTTTGCCAGTGAACGATTCATTGCACGACACATCAGGATTGTCAATAACGTACCGGCTGCACCAACAAGAATACCGCCTGTCAACATCACTTTGTTGTCATATAAAAATCCACCACACGCGGCAGCAACACCCGTAAATGAATTCAATAATGAAATAACAACCGGCATGTCTGCACCGCCGATAGGGAAAACGAAGAAGACTCCATATAATAATGAGAGCGCGAGTATTGCGTAAAAAATTATTTTCGATTGCTCAGGCGTCCATCCAATTAAATAAACCGTCAATCCAACGATCACCAGCAACAAAGCAATATTAAATATGTGTTGACCTTTGAATGAAAAGTCCTTAATACTACCATTTAGCTTGCCCCACGCTATCATCGAACCGGCGAAGGAAACGGATCCGATAATTAATCCGAGACAAATGATCAGCAACATGCCGGTATTTGCAGATGATGTGTGAAGGAGATCAAGTACGCCTCCATCCACATGTTGAATTCCGCGAGACAGATGATCAAATTCAATAATGGAGATCAATGCAGCGCACGCACCGCCCATGCCATTGAACATACTCACCATCTCCGGCATCGCGGTCATCTTCACTTTTTTTGCAGCAAGTGTTCCAATCACCGCACCGACCAGAATACCGCCGAAGATCCATGCATAATTGCCCAGTTTCTCTCCATTTTCTTGATACAAAAAAATAGTTCCTACAATTGCCAAAGTCATTCCAAACGCTGCAACAAGGTTTCCTTTCCTGGCCGTTGCAGGATTTGATAACATTTTCAGACCTATGATAAATGTCACAGACCCGATCAGATAACATATGGTGAGTAAATTCAGTTCCATTATTATTTTTTCTTCTTCTTAAACATCTCTAACATCCTATCTGTAACAACAAAACCTCCGACTACATTCAAAGTACCTACGACAACCGCAACGAATCCCAGTATTAAAGCGAGATAATTGTCATGTTCAGCTTTGCCCATTACTATAATGGCCCCGATGATCACGACACCATGAATGGCATTTGCTCCGCTCATTAGCGGAGTATGTAATACACTCGGAACGCGCCCGATCACTTCAATACCAACAAAGATCATCAGGATGACAATGTAAATCATTTGCTGATTCGCTGTGATCCAATGTAATACCGAGTCCATATTATTGTTTTAATCTTTCGTGAACAAGCTGGCCATCGTGAGTAACACAACTACCTTTTACAAGATCATCATCCCAGTTTAAATTCACAGCTCCTTCTTTCGTTGTGATCAATTGCAGAAAATTAAGTACGTTTTTTCCATACATCTTGCTTGCATCAGATGGCATTGTCGCCTGCAAAGAAGAATTACCAATAATCGTTACGCCATTTTGAACAATCGACTCATTGTTTTTTGTAAATGGAGTGTTGCCGCCTGTTGCCGCGGCCAGGTCAATAATTATTGAACCATTACGCATGTTGGCAATCATCTCCTCAGTAATCAATATCGGAGCTTTTCTTCCTGGTATCTGTGCCGTAGTTATAATTATATCTGCTTTAGCTGCACTATCAGCAATTTTTTGCTTTTGCCGCTGCATAAAATCTTCTGATTGTTCAACTGCATAACCACCTGCTTTACTTGCATCAGCTGCCCCGTCTACTTCAATAAATTTTGCACCAAGACTCATTACCTCTTCTTTAACTGCCGGTCTCGTGTCAAATACCTCAACAACTGCTCCCAGTCGTCTTGCTGTTGCTATTGCCTGTAGTCCTGCAACACCGGCACCAAGTATGAGAATTTTTGCAGGCGCAATACTTCCTGCAGCTGTCATAAACATTGGAAAATAGCGACTATAGCTATTTGCAGCAAGTAATACCGCTTTATATCCCGCGATATTTGCCTGAGAACTCAATACATCCATTGCCTGTGCCCGCGTCGTGCGGGGAAGCATGTCAAGTGAAAAACATGTCAGACCTGCAGCCGCCCATTGCTTCATCTGTTCAACAGCAAACAAAGGCTGATAAACACCTATCAGTATTTTCCCTTTAGCATTAGCTATTTCTTCGGCGGATGGTTGATGGATGGAAAGCAGGATATCTGCACCGGCTAATACCGTTGCCCGTGAATTGATTTTTGCCCCCGATTTTTCGTAATCACTGTCTTTGGCAAATGACTTTTCGCCTGCACCTTTTTCTACTTCTACCGTAATTCCTTTTTTGGTAAGTGCGGCAACCACTTCCGGCAGGATAGATACTCTTGTTTCATGGGCAGGTTCTTTGAGAAGTCCGATCGTCATACAGTGTAAATCTGTTTAGCGCTTTATTGTCCGGCTTTTGATTTGCGATTCAAGATAATGATTTTTAAAAACGGATGGTAAAATGTTGTTTTTCCCTGAATTCATGGCGGAAAAAAACAACCCCGAAAAAAAACAGATCAATGGTAACCCTTACCCGGTCGTTGTTTTTGATTTGTTCCCATGCTTTTTCCATCCCTTCGCTCCAGTGAATATCATCAAAGACGATAATCGTTTCTCCATGGGCTTTATCAAGCATTTGCCCGAAATATTGAAGGGTTGGTCCCTCTGCATGATTGCCATCGATAAAAGCAAAGTCAATTTTATCAATCTTATCTAATAAACCAGCTAATACCTGGTCAAAATTTCCAATCAGTGCATTAATATTTTGGAGAGAGAGCTGGTCAAAATTTTTTTTGGCAATTTTTGCGACCTCAGCCGCTCCTTCTATTGTATGTACTGTTGCAGCCGGTCCTGCTTTTGAAAGGTAGGCAGTAGTGATTCCCAATGAAGTTCCCAGCTCTATGATTTGCAGGGGTTGATATTTACGAACTATGCGAAATAAAAGTTGTGCGAATTTTTTTGACTTTGCGGAATTACGCGCAATTGCTGAAATTTTCCTGTCATTATCTTTAGAAACACCGGATCCGGCACCAAAATCCTCTACAAAAATTTTGGTATGATCATTCAATAATTGATTTCTTAATTTTTCAATTTCGTCATAGTCATGATAATGCTTTTTATCATCTAAAACCTGTTGAATAAATTGAAAAACAAATGGCGAATGCATCCCATGCCCTTTTGCATTCGATGCCGACAAATAATACCTTAAAAATTTTGATGCAAGTGTTAATCGACTGTACAAATTAGTTTAATTAGCGGTCTCTTAATCAGGGTAACCGGCGTTTAGCGTTCCCAGAGTTCGAAGCTGTGATCAAAAGAATTTTTCTCATCGGCTTTATGTTCCTGTTTGCTTACCAGGTGCCATTCTTTCAAATCAATGGGTGGAAAAAACGTGTCGGCATCTGGCTCTGCGTTTACACGCGTCATATAAATTCTTTTTACTTTATTCATCAGGTTTTTATATACCTCTCCGCCTCCAATTACCATCAATTCCAAAGCATCAGTTTGACCTGCCACGAATAAAGCATCCTCAATAGTTTTCACGGTTAAAACGCCATTTGCTTCCCAGTTTGAATTGGATGTAAGGACAATATTTTTTCTGCCTGGCAACATTTTGCCCATCGATTCAAATGTTTTCCTGCCCATCAATACAGGCATTCCCCACGTTACATTCTTAAAATATTTCAAATCGTTAGGTAAATGCCAGGGAATACGACCTTCCTTTCCGATAGCATTATTATTTGCAGCGGCCACAACAAAAGAAATATTTACAGGTGCTTTTACCACGATGAATAAAATTTTTTATACCGCAACAGGAGCTTTTATAGCGGGATGCGATTGATAATTTTCTAATGAGAAATCTTCAAAATTAAAATCGAAAATGTTTTTAACTGCAGGGTTCAATTTCATTGTGGGCAGGGGAAAAGGCTTGCGACTTAGTTGCAGTTGTACCTGCTCAAAGTGATTATTGTATATGTGAACGTCGCCAAAAGTATGAATGAACTCACCAGGTACCATATCACATACCTGTGCGATCATCATTGTAAACAAAGCATATGAAGCAATATTAAAAGGAACACCGAGGAAAACATCTGCAGAACGTTGATAAAGCTGGCAGCTCAATTCACGTTTACCATCTTTGTTTTCTGCAGTATAAAACTGGAACATATTATGACACGGCATCAAAGCCATCTCACTAAGCTCTCCAACATTCCATGCGCTGATAATTAACCTGCGGCTATCAGGGTTTTGTTTTAATTGTTTGATCAGATCTTCTACCTGGTCAAATTTTTTCCCGTTTTTTCCTTCCCAGCTTCTCCACTGTTTCCCATATACAGGCCCGAGTTCACCATTTTCATCAGCCCATTCATCCCAGATCCTTACCCCGTTTTCCTTCAGGTACGCAATATTGGTTTCGCCCTTTAAAAACCATAGTAATTCGTATATGATACTTTTAAGATGGACTTTTTTAGTCGTCACAAGCGGAAAACCTTTTTGAAGGTCAAACCGCATCTGGTAACCAAAAACGCTTTGGGTACCTGTCCCTGTCCGATCTGTTTTATGCACACCTTTGTCGAGGATATATTGTAGGAGATCAAGATATTGTTGCATGCTTGCAAGTTAACAATAAGCGCCCAAGCATTCAGGCGGATGAAGCTGTTGTGGGCAAGCTGTGCATATTGATGCAGCCAATTTAGCGTTGGCGCTATCTTTGAAGATTAAACTTTTAAGATGAAATACAGCATCGGTGCCCTGATCCTCTTTTTGCAGGCAATATGCCTCGCTCCTCATTCAAATTGCCAGGTTTCCAACCCTGATAGCGCGACTGGTCAAACGCTTTCAATATTAAATGATAAGTATTTTCTCCGTTTTCCAACGGGATCAAAAAATATTCCGCGGGTAGCAGATATCATGGCGGCGGACCCCAATAAAAACCGGGAAACCAGGGTTGTGTACGAAAACGGCAACCATAAACTTGTGTTTTTTGCACAGGAATTAAACGCGCTTGCCGGCAATAATTTATTCCAGGATGTGAGTGGCGCAGTAGAACCCGAGTTTGATTTCAAAAGGCAAATTATTACCGATAACGATAGCGTGCTTGCAATACTTTCTACTCCTCAACGCTATGATACAACAACTGACGCCATATTGGTCAATTCCTTACTTGTAAAATCACCCGACAATACAATTAGCCGGATTGACGCTTACATTAGTCCTTCAGCATTCACACAAAAAGAAACGTATAAATGGATGTCTGATGGCGTATTTCGCACAATTACAAAAGGACCGCGTCGTGTCAACCTTAATCCTAAATCTGAAAATTATAAGATAACCGGAACGAATGCATCATTCGATTTCAGGTTGCCACAGGATTATTTTGTGACGGTAGATGAGAAATACGATTTCGTTGTATTTAAAATTAATAAGTTCCGGAAAAATATTAACGATACAACTTATGCCGGAATTTCAATCTACGCTGGTCATCATCCAAATTTTTTTCATGCTGATTATGGATATAAGTTTCAACAAGCTGTAAAGGCGAACGGAAAATTCGTTGACCTTCCTGTAGACTGGATGTTTTTCAAAGATGATGCGCAAAGTTTTTATCTGAAAGAACAAATTGTACCGGTTGATGAAGTTGAAAAAGGACTTGTGTTTCATGTATCAATGTTATCCAATAAAAAATCTGTACTTGACGAGCTGAATAAAATTGTAGAATCTGTAAAACTCAAACGATGAAAACTTTTATTTTATTTGCTGCATTTCAAATTGCAGTAATTACCGTATCTGCTCAAGATGATTACGCGATAAGCATAAATGGTTATCAATCGAATTACAAAAAAGATCTTTCGGATATTATTCAAAGGGACACGGCAATGGTGAGATTTTATCCTGTTGAACCTGCATATAAGGTCACTGCATCCGTTGAACGACTGGTCGGCCAGCCATTTTTTAAAATGGCAGCATCTGATGGGCAGGGTAAGCAGGCTGTAAAGTTTGCCATCGTTCGATTTGAACTGATGGGAAAACAATATTCGCTGATTGCTTACCAGCTTTCAAATCTGATAAGTAGTCCGGAATATAAGGACAATTTTTTCATACCATTTACCGATGCAAGCAGCGGTATTACAAGTTATGCAGGGGGGAGATATCTCGACTTTGTCATAAAAGACATTTCTGCAGACGGAAAATTAGACCTTGATTTTAATAAGGCTTATAACCCATACTGTGCATTCAGAGATGGTTATAGCTGCCCGATACCTCCGTCGGAGAATGATCTGCCAGTAGAAATAAAAGCAGGGGAAATGATATTCAAGAAAAAATAATTCTAATGGGACTTACGCTGTTCTTTACGCCGTTGTAATTCTTTTTTGATCAGGCCAAGTTCCCTGCCTGTTTGACCTTTCACGGAAGTATTCTCCTGTGCACGCCGCACCAGGTAAGGAATGACATCTTTTAAAGGTCCGAAAGGCAGGTACTTACTAACAGAACAACCTGCATGGGCCAGATTAAAGGTGATGTTATCACTCATCCCGTAAAGTTGACTCCAATGTATGTTGGGGTGATTTGCCGGCAGACCATGTTTTGCTAACAAAGTCGTTGCATACAGGTTACTGTATTCATTGTGTGATGCAACGATAAGACTAATACGGTCAAGATGGGCAACACAAAATTCAAGTCCTTTGTTATAATCACTGTCGGTACTTTCCTTATCGGGTTGGATCGGCGAAGGATATGCTTTTTCTTTTGCGCGTTTTCTTTCTTTTTCCATGTAAGCACCTCTTACAAGCTTTGCTCCCAGTATAAAATTTCTTTCAACCGCAGCTTCGTAAGAAATTTTTAAAAATGCAAGGCGATCGTGCCGGTAGAGTTGTATGGTATTATAAATAATGCAATGATTTTTATTGAAGCTGTCCATCATCAGCATCGTCAGCGCATCTACCGGATCCTGTATCCAGGTTTCTTCCGCATCTACAAAAACACCCACTTTACTATTGGCTGCAGCCTGGCAAATCCGCATCATACGAGATCTTACACGATGCCATTCTTCTTTTTCTTCCGGATTTAACAGATCAACCGCCTGCAAGTATCTTTTCATCAATGAACCTTGAAGGTCATGCATTAAGCCGTCAATTTTTTCAAGCAACCCGAATCTTGCAAAGCCGGTTACTTTGATACTCATAAAAGGCATACTTGGCTGGGTAGCCGCATAGTTAATCACTCTCACAAACTCATCGGTTGCATGATCAAATCCTGCATCACCATCATCGCCACCCTCTACTCCATAATCAAGAATGACCTGTACATTATAATCGGTAAGTATCTTCGCTACAGCAGTTGTCTCTTCGAGTGTTTCACCTCCAACAAATTGCCTGAAAATTGTTTTCCTGATGAGACCTTTTACCGGCAGGCCTGCCCGAATTGCCCATGGTGTAAGCCTCGAGCCAATTTTTACAAGCCAGGATTTTCCCATCATTGAAAACAGGAAACGTGCTTTTCTTAATTCCTTGTCAGATTTATATTCGAATGCAAATTCAGTATTGTCGAAAGAAATCGGCGTATTACGATCCATATGCAAGCTAATCTTACAAAGATAGGTTGCAGCCGACTTCAGCTTACCTTTGCAAAAATTTTAATTAAATGAGCCCGAGAAAAGCAGCCGATAGTCTTACGATCATGACCGAACTGGTTTTACCTAACGATACAAATGTATTTGGCAACCTGATGGGAGGAAGATTGATGTACTGGATGGATATCGCGGCAGCGCTGGCCGCACATAAACACTGTAATGCGCCCGTCGTGACCGCCTCGGTTGATAATATTTCTTTTGAAAATCCAATCAAACTGGGAAACGTCGTTCACATAGAAGCTAAAGTTAGCCGTGCTTTTAATACTTCAATGGAAGTACACATGAAAGTTTGGGGTGAAGATCTTACGCAGCAATATAAATACAAGAGCAATGAAGCTTATTATACTTTCGTTGCGCTCGATCCGCACGGGAAACCTAAGACTGTTCCACAGGTAGAAACGGAAACAGACACTGAGAAAAAAATATATGATGGAGCATTGAGAAGACGCCAGTTGCGTTTAATTCTTGGTGGTAAGCTCAAGCCTGATGATGCGACTGAATTGAAAGCACTGTTTGTAAAAGATTGAGGCAACTGTGGAAATGTGATGTAAAAATGAAATACAGTAAGGCTGCGGATAAATACCACATTTCCCACATCTTTTTACAATTCCACAGTTCACATTATTTATCGTCAGTTGTTACCCAATGGTGTTTCCCCATTAACATAAACTTTTTACTTTGTTCGATTGCATCCATAATTTGCCCGAGAATAAATTCGGGCGGGTCATCGTAATTAATTGCTAATGGTGGCTTAAATGTTATAGATAGTAACGAGCCTTTCTTTTTAAACTTTAAACCCTTCTTATTAAAGGCGCGCCAGAAACCGGTAATTACGACTGGTATCACCACCGGCTTCATTTGTTTAATGATTAAGGCGGTGCCTTTTCGACCAGGTGCAAATGGCTTAGTCGTCCCCTGCGGGAATGTGATCACCCAGTTATTTTCAAGGGCTCTTGTAATTTTTCTCGTATCTGAAGGATCAAGTCCTCTTCTTACTTCTTTTCCTTCAGCACGCCATGTTCTTTTTACTGTTAAGCCCCCTGCGAGCAGAAATAAACGGCTTATCAGGCTACCTTTCATCGTTTCTTCCGCAGCCACATAATTAACTCTTGTAAAAGGATTCAGTAAATAATAAGGAATGCCAAGCTTATCTTTTTTACCCCATTTGACTGCACAAAAAATATGCAGAAAGGTAATTACGTCTGCGAAATAAGTCTGGTGATTGCTTACGAACAGCACGCGTTTTCTGGGTAGCTTACTAATGTGTTCGGTTCCGGTGATCTTTAGTTTGTTAACTACAGCTAAACCCGGCCATGAGAAAAGACCGACAAAAAAATAAACGATTTTCCTGACAGGATGAAAATTCCTTAGCCGTTCACCGATTGAAGCCATGCCATTCGTGGATGCGTAATGAATGCGTCGCCACGCAAATTAAGCACAATTCTTTTATTTGAAGACCTTTGCAGAACTAACTTCACCCGTATTACGATTAATAATGCGAATGACATAAATCCCGGTTGCGAATTTGTCAAGATCTTTTAGATTAATCACGTTATAACCACGGGTAACGGTATTTTCAAATGTGCCCATTAATTTCCCATTTCCGTTTATAATTGATACATCGATCTTAGAATTAACAGCTGCGTTGTAAGTGAAGTTAATTGTGTTAATAAACGGAACAGGCCATGTATCAATCGCCGCATCATCATTAAGCCGAACGATTACAACATTTGAATAAGCAAAGCGTCCATCCGTATCCATTGCTTTAATACGATAATAAATCTTTTGACTGACCCCTGTATTTTGAATGTTATCTGTATGCAAATAAGTTCTTGGAATATTTACAGGTCCGCTTGGAGCCTGCATAGCAATACGATCATAGTTAAAGCCATCTAAACTTCTTTCGACGGAAAAACTTACAGTTCCCATTTCATTTTCTGCAACCCAACTTAGATTAACATCATTATTTTGCAAAACAGCTTTCAAATTTAAACTATGCAATTGCAGTGTTGCGCAACTTGTACATTCACGCAGGCATATATCATCGATTGAAAAATTATTGCCTCCTCCGTTTTTACTATCGCGGATGCTAAATGTAACAGGTCCGCTGATCGCTGCCTGGAAAGTTCCCTGGATAAGATTCCATTCACCAACCGGTTTTGTAGTAAGATCTACTGCAACAAGATTTGTATTATTTGCCTTGAGATCAATCTGAGGTGCTGTACTATCGACTCTTGCAACCCAGACAGAAAATGCATATTGCCGTGCACTTGAAACATTAATGGTTTTATACCAAACCCTGTCCGTATTGTTTGCAGCCCCTTCTATAACGAGTTGGTGATTACCTGTATGTGGCGCCACATTTTTCGCAAAGGAATTGTTCATTGCATATGGATTATTGATGTCCATATAATGTCCCCTGCCCTGTCCATAAACTAAATCTGTACCGGCAATTGAACTCCCGAAATTGAAACTGTTCAGTGTCTCTGTATTTACGTCGAATAAATAGTTTTCAAATCCGCCATAAAATTTATTCGCGTTAACAAGCATATTGTTCGGACATTGAAACGAATTTGGTGGGCAGAGGCCCGGTGTATTATAAACATGCAGGCGAAAATATTTTGTATCCGACTGAGATTGATCATCGCCTCCCCATACCTGTCCGGGATTGCTCCCACATGGATCCTGTCCATGCGACATTAAGATTCGCACAAGCACATTTTCCAAAGCAGGACCTGCGTTTTGAATTGTAAGCGCAGGTGCATCATTAGCACCAATACCGGTAGCACCGCTTACATTGAAGTTAACTCCATTGATAAGATTGGCTCCGTTTACAAAGCAAGACCAGTTTGAATTTGCTTGTTTGAATTGCCAGTGATAAAATGTATTTGCATCAGCATTTGTGATAACCGCATCCATTGTAGCAGACTGGCCGGTAATCACACAATCATAAATAAATGGCTGTACTTTTTGTGCGGAAATATCTGAAGCAGAGATAAGTACTGCAGTGATAAACAGCAGCAAAATACTTATCCGGCATTTAGCTTTCATATGCATCAAAATCATTTTCATATCGGGCAGGCAATTACATTGTTAAATAAAATGAGATTGCGAACTCAAACGGGAACAGTAATTAAAAGGATAGGATTTAAAAGCGGGGGCCTGGAAAGTTGCTATTCCAAACCTATAAAATGATTGGCACATTTCAAACTATAGCAGGCATGTTTTGAAATAGGATTATTACTATAGCCATCATGTTAGACAATCATGTTATATAAAAACCAAATGCCCTTCGATGAAGGGCATTTGGTTTTTGCTGAATGAGCGAAATTAATTGTTCACTACGAACTTCTCTACTGATTTCACTCCAGTTTCATTTTCTGTTACTGTGATCAAATAAATACCGCTGCTTAATCCTTCGATACGCAGTGTATTATTTTCATAATTGTTCCATTTCTTAAGCTCACGACCAGTGTAATCGTTCAATACGACTGTTTTCGCGCCTTTGCCTGTGATACTTACATTGATATTTCCGTCAGCGCTTGGGCTTGGATAAACCACAATGCCTGATTTTCCTTTCAATGTGATCAGGACAATATTGCTGTAAGTGATCTTACCATCGTTATCAACAACTTTCAGACGATAGTAATTCTTTGCTGCAGGAGACAAATCAGGTAAACCATAACTTGATCTGGCAGCTGCGGCTACCGTTCCAATAGTTGTCCAGGTATTACCATCACTTGAACGCTCTACCTCGTAATCCTTAACATTTACTTCTGTAGCAACTCCCCAGTTCAGGTTCACTTTGCTGTTGTTAACTAACTGGCCGTTGAAGTTGAGCAAAGTAACCGGCGTTACGATAGCAGGAACCACAATAAGACTTGTAGTTGAGTTATCATTCGCGGTAGAAGCATTACCCTGGCTTGCATTATTCTGACCACCTAATAAAGGGTTATTAGCATTGATATAGCCAATCGTTCCTGTGATTACTGAGGGACCACCAGCAACTGTTCCTTTTACAATCAGGTTGATAGAAGCACAAGCCTGCAGAATATTTTGCTGACCTGGCATTGTACCTATATTAGTCAGCCTCCATGTATTGTTAGTACCACTGGTGTGGGACAATTCCACCCATCTTGGATCACTGCCTGGTGCTATCCCAAGGATCTCTGCATTTGTTCCTACAGACACAGTTAACCGAAGCGAGTTAGCAACGATAGGTACATTTCCCTGGTTGCAGGTACTTACATTCAGCAGCCCTGTATTTGTGATCATAACAGACGCTGGCTGCATGTTTAGATTTATATCGAAATCAGCCTGGGCAGACAATTTGCTTGTTGCAATCAGCCCGATACTTACGATTAAAATTAACTTTTTCATGATTTGGTTTTATATTTTATTAATTAGCAGTTACAGATGTTACAGCGGTATTGTTTGCATTATTCGAATCACCGCCTGAGCCCGCAACAATTGTTGAGGTAATGTTCTGCGTCGTATTTACTGCCACACCTTCTCTTCTTGCAATGTGGAAACCAAGTGAGCTGGTTCCGTGTCCAGGAATTGTAACTCCAGGTTTCAGAGTCGCCACAATGAAGTTTGGTGTTTCTGTAAATGTCCAGTCGCTGTTATTTACTGGCTGAACGCCGAATACATTTGCAGTAGTAGCATTTGCATTATACGTAATGTCGAATGCTGAGATCTTCCTGATCAATACCTGTACCTGGCCAATATTTGGATTATTGTTCAGTTCAATTACATTGACAATGAAGTCACGCTCACCATTCTGGTTAGTGAATGACAATGACTCGATATCATTTGTAACAGTGTAATCCGGTAAGCTAGGAGATACCAATACATATATTGTAGCACTTGCACAAGCCTGTGGAATGCCATTATCACATGTAGTATACGTGTAAGATACAGGTCCGGTAAATCCGGCAACAGGCACAAAGGTGAAGCTACCATCTGCAAGAAGCGTTAGTGTACCCTTACCTGCAATAGGTGTAACCTGAGGTGTTACTGTCTGTGGCTGACCCTGAGGATCTGTATCATTTGTTTTAACATTACCTGTTACAGATGTATTCATTGGCGTAAACACATAGTCATCATCTGCCAAAGTAGTGTTGTTATTTCCTGTACCTACATAGATATACTGTTTAGCTGTTGCGCACTGTACCGGAGTACCATTATCACAAACCTGGTAAGTCAACTCATCCCAACCTGTATATCCAACAGCAGGAGTATAAGTATTATTACCATTAGCCGGGTTGATTGAAGTTGTACCATGCAATGCGTTTACAGTAACTGTTACGCTTGCAGGATTCAGGCTACCACCAGGATAACCAGCTTTATCATTAGCCAGTGTGTTAATCACAACAGACTGATTCATGTTTGTAAACGCGATATCTGGATTAGCAACTGGTGGGTTGTTCAACGCAGCATCAAGAACTGTAATCGTTAGTGATGATGTTGGACAAGGAGCAACCTGACCAGGAACGCAAACCGGTACATTATATACATACACACCTTTTGTATTAGTGATGAATGTGTAAGTACCATTAGGGTTCATTGTGATTGTAGTTGTTGCACCCGCAGGGCCTGATACTGAAACCGGTGTACCATATGTTGTACCTGCAGGAACTACATCGTTAGTATTTACATTACCCGGAACAGAAACGTTAACATAAGTAACGTTGAAGTCAGGATTAAACAACGGTGCAGGAGGAGAAACCAGGATATACAACGTAGCTGTTGCACAAGCCTGAGGATTTCCATTATCACAAGTCTGGTAAACAAAGCTTACCGGACCAGTAAATCCTGCAGTCGGAGTAAATGTAAAGTTGCCGTTCGCGCTTAATTGCAGTGTACCGGCACCAACAGTCGAGTTCTGAACAGTTACTGTCTGCGTATTTCCTTCAAGATCTGTGTCATTTGTTTTAACATTACCAGATACAGCTGTGTTTATTGAAGTATAAGCGTAATCATCATCAGCAAACGTTGTATTTACTGAGTTATTAGCTTGTACATAGATGTATTGCTTAGCTGTTGCACACAGTAGGGTCGGCGCACTGTTATCACAAACGCGGTAAGTCAGTTCATCCCAACCAGTATAACCATTAGCAGGTGTATACAAATTATTACCTGTTGCAGCGTCGATTGAAGTTGTGCCGTGTAACGCACTTACTGTAACTGTTACACTTCCCGGATTAAGTGATGCGCCAGGATACCCTGGTTTATCGTTCGCAAGACTCTGGATCAATACAGGAGTATTCATCTTAGTTACTGCGATGTCAGGATTAGCAACCGGAGGATTCTGTGTATTTGCATTCAACACGGTAATCGTTAATGATTCAGTTGGACAAGGAGCAACTGCACCCGGAACACAAACCGGAACATTATATACATAAACACCTGGTGTGTTAGCAGTGAACGTGTATGATCCATTCGGATTCATTGTAAGTGTCTGCGTAGAACCGGCCGGGTTGCTGACCAGGGTTGGAGTTGTACCGTAAAGCGTACCAGCTGGAACAACGTCATTAGTTCTTACATTACCTGGAACAGGAACGTTAACATAAGTAACATTGAAGTCAGGATTGTAAGCTGTAACAGGCGGAGATACCAGGATATATACTGTAGCACTTGCACAAGCCTGAGGAACACCATTATCACAAGTCTGGTATGTAAAGTTCACCGGACCAGTGAAATTAGCTGTTGGCGTGAAAGTGAAGTTACCATTAGCGGCAAGGTTGAAGATTCCACCGGCAACAATAACGTTAGTCTGCGGTGTAACTGTTTGCGTGTTACCCTCAGGATCAGTATCATTAGTCTTAACATTTCCTGATACTGAAACATTCATTGGAGTATAGGCATAATCATCATCAGCAAATGTGGTGTTCACTGAGTTGTTAGCCACTACGTAAATGTATTGTTTAGCTGTAGCGCAAAGTGGCGCAACGTTATTATCACATACCTGGTAAGTTAATTCGTCCCAACCTGTATAACCATTTGCCGGCGTATAAAGGTTATTACCAGTTGCTGCATCGATTAAACTTGTACCATGCAAAGCAGAAACAGTTACTGTAACGCTTCCAGGATTCAATGAACCGCCAGGGTTACCAGCTTTATCATTAATCAATGTTTGAATCAATACTGCTGTATTCTGTTTTGTAACAGCGATATCAGGATTTGCTACCGGAGGATTGTTAGTTACGTTCGGATTAAGAACAGTAATAGTCAATCTTTCAGTTGGGCAAGGCGCAACTGCACCCGGGATACAGACCGGTACATCATAAACATAAACGCCTGGCATGTTAGCAACGAAACTATATGCACCCGTACTGGCTATGTTCAGTGTTTGAGCAGAACCAACCGGGCTGCTTACCAATGCTGGTGACGTACCATAAGTTGTGCCCGCAGGAACAACATCATTTGTTCTTACGTTTCCAGGAACCGGTACGTTCACATATGTAACATTGAAATCAGGATTGAATGCAGTTACAGGAGGGCTAACCAAAATGTAAAGTGTTGCATTAGCACAAGCCTGTGGATTGCCGTTATCACAAGTCTGGTAAACAAAGTTTACAGGACCAGTGAAGTTTGCAGCAGGAGTAAATGTAAAGTTTCCGTTTGCCTGGAGGTTTAAAGTACCGGCAGCAACTGTTGAATTCTGAATAGTTACTGTTTGCGTATTTCCTTCAGGATCTGTATCATTCGTTTTTACATTACCCGTTACTGAAGTATTTCTTTGCGTAAAGGCATAATCATCATCAGCAAATGTTGTATTCGGAGAATTATTCGCCTGGATGAAAATGTATTGTTTAGCTGTTGCACAGAGAGGAGCAACATTATTATCACATACGCGATAAGTCAGTTCATCCCAGCCTGTGTAATTATTAGCCGGAGTGTAAGTATTATTACCTGTAGCAAGATCGATAGAAGTAGTACCATGTAAAGCACTAACGGTCACGGTCACACTTGCAGGATTTAAAGTTCCACCAGGATTTCCTGCTTTATCATTCAGTAAAGACTGAATAACAACTGCTGTATTGACTTTTGTTACAGCGATATCAGGATTAGCTACAGGAGGATTGTTATTTACGTTTGGATTCAACACAGTAATTGTAAGTGTCTGTGTTGGACAAGGTGCAACGGCACCAGGAACACAATATGGTACATTGTATACATATACACCCGGTGTATTTGCTGAGAACACATACGAGCCTGATGTCTGCATTGTGATAGTCTGAGTCGAACCGACCGGGCTATTAGTCAGCGTTGGAGTGCCATATGTTGTACCAACAGGAATGCTTTCCAGCACAGTGGGATCCGAAGCTTGGAATTCACGTGACTTGAAGTCGCGGC
>JADMIO010983819.1_pt1 | contig 93475 bp, 101 predicted proteins | sample 8958161 | NCBI WGS metagenome assembly JADMIO01 (sample SAMN16585339, study PRJNA669376) | soil metagenome | isolation source: Crop rotation soil | place: USA: Cullars Rotation, Alabama | collected 2011
CGCGACAACTTGTCCACGTGGAATTCTAAGCTTAGGATCCCAATGTGCTGGAAAGCCACCAAATTCGTATCCACCTGAAATCGATCGGCTGCCCAATAGTTGCTGACCCGTTCTATGGCAATCACCGTAAGGATGATGAGATAATAGAGTCCGGCACCCACATTACCATGGGCGGTGAAATGCTGCATCTGCATGCACGCTCGGTCGAGATACCTCTCTCTCAAAATAAGCCCGCAATATTTGTAGAAGCCCCTCCTCCGCCACATATGCTACAGAAGCTTTCTCTATTGGGCTACAAACCATAAAAACATATTTAAAATTTATACTTCCGGCTGTATAGATTCATGGTTAAACTTAAAAGGAGTATTCATGAAGCTCAGATTTTTACTACTTACTGTTGTTTTGTTTTCTGCTAGTAGCTCGTTCGCGCAAGCTAACCAGGGAGCAGCACCGGTAAAGGCCATGGCTTTAACACTGGAAAGTACAACTTTTAAGAATGGAGAATTTTTACCACAACGTACCGCCTTTGATGGCTTCGATTGCGGCGGGCAGAATATCATACCTCACCTACGCTGGAATAATCCCCCTGCTGGCACGAAAAGTTATGTGATCACCGAGTACGATCCTGATGCACCAACTGTATCGGGCTTCTGGCATTGGGGCATTTACAACATTCCTGGCGATACAACCGAAATACCTGAAGGTGCGAACCAGAGCGGCTCACTTCCTACCGGCAGTTCACAAATGTTCACCGATTACGGCGCAACCGGCTATGGTGGCTCATGCCCTCCTGTGGGCGATGCACCACACCATTATACCTTCACTGTATATGCGCTGGATGTTGATAAGCTTGAACTTACTCCCGGCACTACAACAGGTGCATTCCTGATGTTCAACATACGCCAACACACGCTGGATAAAGCCCAGCTGATCGGCCTGTATGAACGGAAATAATTAATAGGTCGCCGGAACTACACGAGGACGGTCATCGTTATAGATAACGAATACGCGTGTACCAGTAGAGAATGTTCCACCATCTATACCCTGGATCACAGATATAGTACGCGATTTCAGACCAAGCTTAGTAGAGCCGCGTATCTGCTGGCTGACAGATCTCGCATTAGTATGCGTAGATTCAATACTATCAGCACCAATACTATCTTCACTTAAGCGCACGATATACTCCATGCCTTGCTGGGTTTTTAACTGGTCTTCAATAATAGCACCAACCACAGCACCCGCTATGGCGCCACCAACAGCCGCAGCTGCGGAGCCTTTACCCTTACCGATATTGCTGCCACCTATACCACCGGCGATACCACCACCAAGGGCACCAAGCCCTGGTTTTTCGCCAAGCTCATCAGTATCTTTTATTGTTACCGGACGTGCGGAAATAATAGTACCTTCATAAACAATACCTGCTGTAGAAGAATCGGTATAAACTTCATTGCCCATACGTTTCGCACATGAGGTTAGAACCAGTGCCAGTGTAAATGCCAGTATCGGTAGTTTCTGAAGGGTTTTCATATTATTCCTTTGGTTAGTTAGCAGCATCACTGATGGCCCTTCCACCTTTCTGCATATCCTGGCCCATACCATCGATAGTGTTGCAGGAAGCTAGTGAAAAACAAGCAGTGAATATAATTAATAAAGTAATAAAAGTAAGTATACGCATAGTTAGATTCCCATTATTCGTTAATACGTATAGCTATATAATTTCCCTGCAAAAAAGAAAGAAAATTTTGGGGCATGGCCCTTTACAACTTTTAATATGGGTAATATACTCAACCCGTATGAATCCATTCCACCTCGCATTTCCCGTCAAAGATCTTGAGGAAACCCGCCGTTTCTACACTAATTACCTAAATTGCGCAGTTGGCCGCGAAAGTGATCTCTGGATAGATTTCGATTTCAATGGCCACCAGCTTTCCGCACACCTAAAGCCCGAAGAATGCACCGAGACTAAAACCAATAACGTCGATAAGGAAAAAGTGCCGGTACGCCATTTCGGCATGATCATGCAATGGAATAAATGGGAGGAACTCGCTTCCGCTCTTAGAAAAAAGAATGTAGGATTCTTAATAGAACCTGTGGTAAGGTTCCAAGGCAAGGCCGGTGAACAAGGTACATTCTTTATCAAAGATCCTTCGGGGAATGTAATGGAGTTCAAAACATTTAAAGATATGTCTAATCTTTTTAAAAGCGATATGAGGTACTAAATGATAGGAAATATGACCAAACTTGAAAGACAGATACGTATGGTAGTCGGCACGGCACTAGTTATGCTTGGCGGCCTTAAGACCAGCTTCCTCTTAGCGATACTTGGTCTTATTATCCTGGCTACTGGTATATATAACTACTGCCCCGCCTATCGCATTCTAAAAATAGATGGCACCAAAGAAAATAAGAAATAACCCCCTTCTATTTTTCTATTAAGTTATATACTCCCAGCTCTATACCAAGATATTGTTTTTTGAATTCGGTGATACATTTCTTGAATTTGGAATTTATACTCTGCTCGGCATCATATCTCGCTTGAAAACCCCAGTCATTTATAGAGGTTTGGTTATCTATTCTTTCAGGCCACTCATTGCCAAACGCCACTTTTTTAGGATTTATAACAGCCTCATCGTGCACAATATTGAAGCCTTCAACCTTACTCTTCAGCTGGTTAAAAACATCGTTTAGAGAAGCGCTGTATTCACCAAGATAGTATAATGATGATCTGTTTTTTATTTGCTCTGGGTTAGCATGGAGAAAGCGAAAGGTTTCATAACCCACTGTAACACCATCCAGCATTGGGAATATTTGGTCCATATGAATTTGTGGAGAGTAAGAACCTGCTTTAGAATACTTGCATTCATTCTCACGACCAAGATCTTTCAGCACTTTATATTCAGCCATTGCCACTATCATCCTGTCCAGCTCTTCTGTAGTACCATCGCTAGGAGGGATTTTTGTGGTTAGAACTCCGGCGTAACGTAAACTCTGCGCCAATATACCCCCCTGTTTTGAAGCAGCCAGATAGGCCTGCTCTAAACGAACTTTATTTTGTCCATATACTCCTGAAGGCTGTTGGGTAGCATCATCCACCGCTGCATGGGTCCTCTCATCTCTGGTACAGGCTGCAATTGAACTCGGTGTGAATATCCTTCTTACGCCAAACTCCTTACCTATATCTATAAGTTCGATCGGCATCTGAGCATTAAGTTTTTCTGCAAGTTCACGATTTTTTTCAGCAGCTCCTGAAAGCAGCGCAGCAAGATTTATTATCACTTTAACATTATTTTCTTTTATTGCTCTTTTTAAAGCATCTGTATCAAGAACATTCAGTTCTTTTATACCATTGGCGGGATCCGCTGGAACGCCTGTTAAAATAATATTGTTTGGGTAATAATGCTCAAAAACTGGTCTCAAATAACTACCCACCTGCCCCGAGGCTCCAAGGATAAGTATATTTTCATCTTTCACCACCAATGGAAATTCTTTTACCAATTGTTTCAGTGAATTGCGCGCAGTGGTTCCGGCAACGGTATGAAAGTTGTTAGAACGTGGAAAATAGTCTTTGTAAAAACTCAATTATCCCCCCAAAAGGTTGTATCTTCCATTCTACATAAATCTATGCATAATTCAATGGATTATTAAAATTATGCTTCAAAATAACCTAAAAAAAATTCCCAAAAGCATCTGGGCGCTTGGCTTCGCTAGCCTGTTCATGGATCTCTCCTCTGAGCTGATCCACGCGGTTCTGCCGATGTTCATGGTGGGTACACTTGGCGCGAGCATGGTAATGGTTGGCGCTATCGAAGGTCTTTCCGAAGCCGTATCTTTAATAGTAAAAATATTCTCCGGCACACTTAGCGATTACCTCGGTAAACGAAAATTCCTTACCGTGATAGGTTACAGCCTCGGCGCCTTCACAAAACCATTCTTCCCGATGGCAGATTCCGTCACCGCGGTTTTCTTCGCCCGCTTCGCCGATCGCGTAGGTAAAGGTGTTCGCGGCGCCCCCCGTGATGCGCTTGTGGGCGATATCGCACCACCTGAGATTCGCGGCGAATGTTTCGGCCTGCGCCAGAGCCTCGATACGGTCGGCGCATTTCTTGCCCCGGTAACTGCCGTATTACTAATGATATTATATGCCAACGATATGCGCGCCGTGATGTGGGTTGCCGTTATCCCAGCAATGATCTGCGTTGCCGTGCTGGTATTTGGCGTTAAAGAACCCGCACAAAAAATTACTGACGAAGAAAGAAAAAATCCGCTCACAAAAGAAAATATAAAAAAATTGCAGCGGCCTTTCTGGTTGTTGGTCATTAACGCAAGCCTGCTTACAATGGCACGCTTCAGCGATGCTTTCCTTATCCTGCGTGCCCAGAATGTAGGAATGAAGATTGAGTATGTGCCGCTGGTTTTGGTAGTGATGAATCTGTTCTACCTGTTCTCATCTTATCCCATTGGCGTGCTTTCCGATAAAATGCCGCGGGAGAAATTACTCAAGATCGGAATAATAATTCTGGTAGTAGCGAACAGCGTTCTGGCGATAGCACATTCACTATGGATGGTTTGTGTAGGTACTGCTCTCTGGGGTTTGCATATGGGTTTTACTCAAGGTTTGCTTGCAACTATGGTCACCGATAAAGCACCTGGGGAATTACGCGGCACTGCCTACGGCCTTTTCAATCTTGCCTGCGGACTTGCGATGTTAGTGGCAAGTGTTATTGGCGGCGCATTGTGGGATAGCTTTGGCGCCGGCTCTACTTTCATTTCGGGGGCTATATTCGCGATCGCTTCTTTGATACTTATGTACCGGAAATAAAAGAAGGTCTTTAGCCGAGGGAGGGGTGGGGAAATAAGCCAAAGACCTTCTCATTTCTTACTTGGTACAGAACCAGTATATAGTAATCATCTTAAGCAAAGATGAAGGTAGGGAAAAATCACACCAATAAAAAACCCCGGGAGTACCGGGGCTTTTCACGTTTAAATATTGAGTAACTACTATTTCTTCGGAGCAGCTTTTGCATCTGCTTTCGGAGCAGCAGCACCCGCAGCACCAGGAGCCGGTGAAGCACCAGGAGCCGGTGAAGCACCAGGAGCAGCAGCGATAGCAGCACCAGTTGCATCGGTAGGAGCAACCGCAGCAACCGCTGTAGTAGGGATCTCTTCCTCAGCCATACGACCAGCAATTGTAGCAATTGTGAAATCGCGCCCGCGAATAACAGGTTCAACAGTTTTAGGAGCATCGATATTGTGCCATTTAACGTTACCACCGATCTGAAGGCCGTTAAGATCAGCAACGAATTTTTCAGGGATAGCATTAGCATCGCAGTAAACTTCAATGCTACGACGTACCGCGTTCAGGATACCACCTCTTTTGATACCAGGTGATTTTTCCTGGTTAATGAATGAAACCGGGATACCAACTCTAACGCGTGTCTTAGCTTCAACAGCCAGGAAATCAGCGTGAATAGGTCTATCTTTTACCGGGTCCATCTGGATCTCTTTCGGAAGAACGTTGAATTTTTTGCCGGCAGCATCGATCTCTACGATACGTGAGAAGAAACGCCCACGCTGATATTCCAGCGTAAGTTCACGTACATCGATAGCGATGTGTGTATTCTCTTTTTTAGAAGGTGAATAGATCACAGCAGGAACTTTGTTCGCCCTACGTGCAGCCCTGGCATCGCCAGTACCTTTGCCTTGTCTTACTTCTGCTTTTAATGAAGCTGATGAAAATGTCATGATATATCTCCTGTTACCATCCCCTTAGCTTAATTGCGTTTAGGGTACTCTCAATCAAAGAGGCGCGCTTTCTACATGGATTTCAAGCGTATGTCAACCGCTATGTTATCAACGGCATCTCTCCCCTTGCACCAAGCAGTGCCAATAATTAACATACTGATATATAATTATAAATTTCCTTTACTGTTGTTAACGCTTTCTTAACCTTTTTAGGGTATAATTTATAGTAGCATAACTAAGTATTTTGCCCGGAATATTCTATGACACTTGCAGAAGATAGATACAAGTATCTCGAGAAAGACTTCCCTGAGTTCTTGAAAGAGATCGGGCTTGATATAAAAGGACTTAAGATCCTTGATGTTGGGTGCAACCGAGGATTACATGCCTATATAATGAAAGAAAGAGGGGCCGATGTGTATGTCAACGATCTGTTTATGGATAATTTAATAAAGCACTTTGAACCAGAGAAAAAGATCAAATGCGCAATTGGAAATTTACCTGAAGAATATTGGGGACAATTTGATGTGGTAACTGCATTCAGGATACTTCCTTTCGAGAATCCTCATTCATTCTACGACGGCATAGCTAAAGCTTTAAAACCAGGCGGCAGAGTAATTGTTGGAATGGATGACCTACCTGTGATTCCCTTGCAGGAATTTCTAATGAATGCACATTTCAAAAAAAATGAAGTCATATATAAGAACAACAGAACCTTTGAAGAAAACAACTTCAAGGTCGAGAACCCTAATATTTATATAGTTTCTGAGCCTCGTTACATCGAGGTAAAATCTGGCATTGACCAAAACCCCTCGAAAAAAACACAGGAATTATTAAAGTCTACATTAAAAAATTTTACCACTGATAAAAATGCTTTAGACAGATTAAAAAATCTAAAGGATTTTAATTTTATCATGGGAGAAAGGAAAATCAAAAATCTGGCTGGACAATTCTTAAATATCTCATCTAGACTATTAGATATAAGAGACATCTCAAAAAGCTCTACCCTCCCCGCTAGCAAGCACGAGATGATCTACAAATCTGAAGTTTTTTGGCGTCTATCAAATAAGTTAAAAGATTCTGGATTTACTATTTTAACAAATACTGGCCTTAATAAGTTCATAGAAGAAAGTATTTCTCAAACTGAACTACCTACAGAACTTGAGGCAAAGAAAGAAGATATAATAAAGAATATATACACCAAAGTTGAACGAGAAACAATTAAAGGCAAAGGCACTTCTATTGGCGGTCATAAAAAAGGGGGATAAATATTCTTACTAACCCACCCTATTCACTTTTAGCTTGGTTATCTGGTTACGCTTTTTCTTTAAGATCTCAAAACGGAAACCGTAGAAATTGAATGCCTGGCCTTTAGCGGGGATCATCTGCGCTTCCGATATTATCAGCCCTGCCACAGTATTCGCACCATCCGCAGGTAGCTTCCAGTTCATTTCACGGTTAAGATCACGTATCGGCATAGTACCATCGATAGTGAAGGTGCCATCCATATTATCTTCCACCAGGCTAGCATCAATATCGTACTCATCATCGATGTTACCCACTATTTCTTCCAGTATATCTTCAAGTGTGATGATACCCATCAGGCTGCCATATTCATCTACCACCAGCGCGAAGTGCTGCTTCTTTTCGCGGAAGGCTATCAGCTGTTCTTTCAGCGAAGTGGAGTCCGGCACGAACCATGGCTCTACCAGCAATGAACGGATATCGATAATCGGCGCGCCGGATTCGACATCACAACCTGCGCCCTCAGCCAAAGCCTTCATCAGGCTTTTTGTATGTAATATGCCTACTATATTTTCCGGAGAACCAGAATAGACCGGCAGACGCGAATAATTACTTTTGATAGCTTCCTGAATCACTTCAGCAGGGGGAAGGCTTACATCGATCGATTCCATATCCTTGCGGTGCCTCATCACCAGATTAACCTCGGTGTTATCAAGATCGAGCACGCCTCCGAGCATATCCTTATCTTCCTTATACACATCACCTTCGTGGTGGTAGAGTTCCACCGCGCCACGCAACGCATCCAGCCCGCGCACAACGCCTTCCATACCATGCTTTTCCAGACCGAGTAACCGCAGGAAGATGCCGACGATGAATTCAACTGTGAAAGTTATTGGATAAAAAACAAAGACCAATGCATATATGATAGGCGAAGAGATCAGGGCTACTTTTTCAGGATTTTTCAGAGCAAATACTTTCGGTAACACCTCACAGAAAACGAAGATGACCAGTGTCATCATCGAAGTGGCATAGAAAAGTGTTTCGGGCGTATCACCAAATTTAGCGATGAAAAATATGGTCACCAGTGATGATGATCCGAGCATTACCGCTGTGTTTCCCAGTAATATGGTAGTGATCAGTCTATCCTTTTTGTCGAGAAGTTTAATTACGTTCCCTGCCCTTTTACTACCTTCCATCTTGCGTTTATATATCTTACCGCGGCTGGCAGCAGTGATACCAGTTTCAGCACAGGAAAAGAAAGCTGAAAGAAGTATCAGTAAAAAAATTATTGTAAGTGTGAACATCAATCAAGTTTTTGGTTACTCATTTTTTATAAGGAATTCTGAGAAAAATGCAAATTTACTTAGGACTTCTGTTTAACTTTAGCTTTATTACCTAGAAGCATGTGTTCATTTTCGCCAACGAGTTCGCTCTGTATTTGCTTCCGATAACCCTTTTTGATCAACTCTTCTATTTTCGCCTCACTCATTTTTGGAAGGGCAAGTTGCTTTTCATCGAATGGAAGAACAAGGAATCCTTTCCGTTTAAATTCATCAGCCAGGGTCGTTTGCGAAAGATCGAGTTTACGCGAGAAGAAATCTTCAATTATATTTCTTGCTTCCTTACCCCGCTCCGTAACTGCCGCCGCGTGATCTTCTATAAAGCCAAGTGTTGCGAAATAATTCTGCAGCCTGTGGCCTCCTATGTTAACACTATATTTACTCTGCTTAGTTTTAGGATCTTCTATATTCACCGCATTCACCATTATTCTTCTGTTCATAAAAATGGTTACTTTATTTTTATTCTTTGGATCATGGAATACTATGAAACGCTGATCCCAATCACCTCTACTCTCTTCCATGGCGGCACATATTGCCCGGGTTGTTTTGCATGAATAAGGAAACATATCTCCCGTATTGAATAAGGCTATCTCAGGTGAGACAAGATAATCTTTTAGCTGCTTATCGCCCACTTGTTTCAGGCCTTCGCTATAACGCGGTGGGATACCTACCGATAAGATGCGCTGCTTTTTGATCAGCGCGATAGCTTCTTCAGACTCCTTCTTTTTGCCCTGAAGAAGAACTTTTGGCCAAGAATTTGTCATGCCTTTTATTCTTGCCACGCCACCGCTATACCCAATAAAATTAAACCCCTGCTCAAATTCTTCTGCAGAGGCTATCTTGGTCGCCGCTTTCATATGGCGTTTAGAATAGCTATCTTTATCATTAACCAGCTTAGCATAATCGGCCATGGTCTCTCTCATGGTCTGATCGTACATAAGGGCCGCTGGATCCAAGCCCATTTGACTCAACAATTTCAGAATAGGCTGGGTGGTTCTTTTAAAATGCTCGTCAGTACCATCAAAGAAAATGGTTTTTGCCTTTATACTGTTCCCAGAATCGATCTGATGGCCGTTTGCATCCCATAAATGACCTGGCATGCGCGGAAACTCGGGCGCACCTACCGGCTTATCGAGCCTTCCCCTGACCTGGAGAACATCGAGTATATCTTGCAGATATTGCTCTACCGGCTTGCCAATAGAATCATAGCGCGCAGTTGCTATCATGAGCAATTCCTCATCAATAGAGCTCTCTACTGAATAGGAATTTTTTCTAGAATACTTTTCCTCATGAAAGCCATTACTATAGCTGCGCGTTGCGTATTTATGATCTTTCCAATGCCCCATCTTTTCTCTGCTTAATTGGTGCAAACATTATATCATAAGTAATACAGATTCGTATAGCTAAAATTTGAAATAAATTAGCGATTAATTTAATTTAAATCCGAACAAAAACTTATTTTTCAAGTAGTTATTCCAAGTTGGGTTTGTTATTCTCGCCCTGGTTAATAATATTAATAATCTAATTGGGGTTCAAAATGACTGAAAAATTAAAATATATATCGGGATATTTATTCGTAGTAACTGCGCTTTATTTCTGCGCCGCCTGCACACAGGTGGAGCAAAGCAGTTACTCTGCACCTACTACACAATATACTCACGCTTCTTATACACCTGCACCAATGATCACCCCAAGCACAGCAAAAAGTTCTAACAACTCAGTGATGGAAATTTCCAGCAACAACATGTGGTACTGGTACTAACTATTATAATTCATATATTTCAATAAACTATTTTTTGGGCTTGCCTAAACAGGTAAAATTATCATTATATAATTCAACAACCTAAGGAGCTCATATGAAAAAATTCCTCTGTATTACTATGCTACTGCTTATTGCACTTCCTGCTGCGGCAAAAAACAAAGTTGCGCAGATAACTGGTACAGTTGGCGCGGAAACAATTACCGGCACAGCCGAAAGATATAATGAACATAGCGGCACTTTAACTATAAATTTAAGCGGTGGCGCTAGCTGTAAAGGCAGATTCACTGAACAGGCCCATGGCATTAACCGCAAAGGCGTATTCTATTGCAGCGATGGCAGATCTGGCCCCTATTCGTTCAACCCTGGTTCTAATGAAGGAGTCGGTTACGGCACACTTAACGGCCAGAACATGAACTTCACTTTCGAGCAGTAATCTAGATATAGTAATTTTATTGCATAATTATATGCGTGCACAACCTATAGAAGTTTATCTATAGGTTGTGTTTTTTAGAGTTTATCCCACCGAAATACAATCTATTGAAAGCGGCCTAGTAAGTACGTTACAAAATATCCACAGTATAAAAAATATTCCTGAGATAATAGATTTGGTAGTTGACCTGTGCCAAGAAAAAGTTTATTGCCCGCTCAAGACTAAGAGCGCTCTCAGTTGATAGTAAAAAAAAGTGAATTTCACTTTTGTTTTTAATTTATCAAAGGGGAGAATAATCATGAGAAAGATAGGTTTTTGTCTATTATTTCTAATTTCTATCACGGTCGATCTTTTTACAAGCATCCCGTGCAAAGCGAAGAATTTACTAAAAAATAACGATAACATTCAATTAAACCAAGTGGCCCCGCAATATTATATGACGATCGATTCGCGCATACCTACAGCGTACTACGAACCTTTAAGCCCACAACCTGAAAAGATCGGGAGCACAATGCCACAACTAGAGGAAGATGAAGAAACGAAATTCGATTACTCGAAATACCCGGTAGCTTCCGAGAATTACAAGGAAGGGGCGAATCTTTCCTGGTACTAGGAACAAAATTCGTACCAAAAACCGACAAATATTTTTTTGAAATATTTTTGGCTTTAAAAGAGGGAAATTTCAGAGAGATAAAAAATTCATAATAAATTCCGCCGAAAAACTTATTGATTGTTTATACCAACAGGCCTATATGATTGAAACTTTTCTTTTACATCGAATATCATATTTTCCGCTCGCCCAATACCCCAGATAGATTATGTATTTTTTTCGTTAATTAGCTTAATGGAGAAATGCCATGAAAAAACTTTCTTTACTTTGTTTTCTGATCTCCGGGGGTTTTGTGGTAAGTGCGCCAGCGGCGGCACAGTTAGCAACGCCGTTATATTATGAGCCGGTGAATATATATCCCCTGCCCGCTTATATACCGCAACCTGATAATGGAAATTCCGTTAATGCAAACCAATGTCATGCACCTTCGCAAGAGCAGTTAGCTGAAAAGAGCTGCCAGTTCAAGAATAACGATACCTTATACTACTGGCAGTAAAAAAACCCCGCTTTTTAGGGCGGGGTTCCTTCGAATAAAGGGCTGAGGGGGGCTTAGCCCTTTTTCGAAACTCGTTATACCAAGGATACGTTGATATCTGCAGGATCTGTGCCAACTGCGGCAAGATCTTCCAGAACTATAGTATATTCGTGTCCTTGAGAATCCACCTCTATCAGATTGATGTTCGCTCCATCCACTTCATAGTGGAAAGAAACTGCGCCATGCAGAACTATGCTATCTTCATGGATATCGAAATCATTTATCGATGAGAAGTCAGCTTCAGTAGTGCCGGTAAAGTTATTAGCAGCAAAATCGAAAACATCGCTACCAAAACCACCGCTGATAGCATCGTTGCCGTATCCAGCTAACATAATATCGTTACCATCACCACCAAGCATCTGGTCATTGCCGGCGCCGCCTTGCACGATATCGTTACCATCACTACCATCAAGGAAGTCGTTACCTTCGCCACCTATTAAAGTATCGTTACCAGTATCGCCCCACAGCCTATCGTTACCAGCACTGCCTCTGATCAGGTCGTTACCTTCGCCGCCGATCACGATATCGTCACCGTTATCGCCGTTCAACGTATCATCGCCTGAACCGCCATCCAGTCTGTCGTTACCTTCACCACCGGACATAGTATCATTACCGGCATCGCCCCAAAGCAGGTCGTTACCAGTACCGCCGTATACGGTATCATCTCCATCGCCGCCGTGAGCTGTATCGTTCTCTTCCTCACCGCTGAGGACGTCATTTCCAGCATCACCGTGAAGTTCATCATTACCGCGTCCGCCACGAAGATAATCTGCACCGTCATTGCCATGCTCAACATCATCACCCCAATTGCCGAAGACACGGTCATCACCGTTACCGCCTGAAAGAGTATCGTTATCTAAACCGGCATCAAGGTCATCATTACCTTCACCGCCGTTAAGGATATCGTTACCAGAACCGCCAGCCACGTAATCATCGCCGGCATCGCCGTTGACGATATCGTTACCGTAACTGCCGTTCACGTTATCGTTGCCTTCACCGCCATTAAGAATATCATCGCCTCTTTCGCCGTTGAGGATATCATTACCAGCTCCGCCATTAAGGGTATCGTTACCGTTATCGCCTTTCAGCCAATCGTTACCGCCACCGCCGTTGATAACATCATCGCCGTCAAGACCACGAATAAAATCATCATCTTCAGTACCGTTTAAAAGTTCGTTAGTATTATTTCCAATTATATTAACCATGTTAAATCTCCGTTTATTGTTAAATCATATTCCGGCTTTAGGCCGGTTCTAGTCAAGTTTAGTATCCGTCATCTATTATATGAAAATTCCCCCGATATATATGAATCCATCAAAACAAAAACCCCGCTTTGAGAGCAGGGTTTTCGTTAGTATAAATTATACCAGAAATACGTTGATATCTGCAGGATCTGTGCCAACTGCGGCAAGATCTTCCAGAACTATGGTATATTCATGAGCGAAGCTATCCACTATCACCAGGTTGATATTATCACCGCTGGTCACAAAGTTGAAAGAGCTAGCATTGTGTAACTGGATATTATCCTGACCGATATCGAAATCACTTATCGATGAGAAATCACTGCCAGTGGTAGTAGTATAGTTAAGCGCATCGAAATGGAAGCTATCGATACCATTACCGCCACTGATAGAATCGTTACCACCATCAGCAAATATAGTATCATTACCAGTTCCACCTAATACGGTATCATTACCTGCGCCAGCATGGATAACATCATGGCCATCACTGCCATCGATAAAATCGTTACCTGCGCCGCCATTGATGATATCGCTGTCGCCTTCACCCCATAGCCTATCATCGCCATCATCACCGTTTAGGGTATCTGCACCAAAGCCGCCGATAAGTATATCGTTACCGGTACCACCGTTAAGCGTATCGTTCTCAGTGCCACCGTTGATCCAGTCGTTACCTGCATTGCCGTTCAGTACATCATCACCCTGATGGCCAGAGATAGTATCGTTACCTTCCCCACCTGATGAATTATCATTACCATCGCCGCTGATGATCACATCGTTGCCGTTGCCGCCGGTAATTATATCATTACCTGAACCGCCCCAAACTTCGTCATCACCATCATCGCCGTTAACATTATCGTTACCTGCGCTGCCATCTAACCTATCGTTACCTGAACCGCCGTTTAACGTATCGTTACCGGTATCGCCCCAAAGTCTATCAACACCTGCATCGCCGTTCAGCGTATCATCGCCAGTGCCACCGATAAGCGTATCGTTATCAGCACCACCATTTAACGTATCATTGCCTACACCGCCTTCAAGCCAGTCGTTACCGGCATCGCCGTAAAGCACATCATCGCCTTCATCGCCACGGATGACATCGTTACCGTTTCCGCCATGAATTGTATCATTGCCACCAAGACCGTGAATATCATCATTATCATTAGTTCCATCGAGAACATTATTATCTGCTGTTCCTGTTATGAAGTTTGTCATTTTACTCTCCTGTTAAGCTGTTAAACCTGGGAATACCCAGACCAAATGAACGCTAGGCAGCTCGAAGTAAAATTTCCATGAGGATAAGCAGGAGATAATATAAAAAAACTATAAAAATCTTCTGCAACACATTCCATATAGAGTTTTTATGCGGGTGTTGGCATTTTTAATTATGTAACGAACGGAGACAGGAAATGAGAAATGCGAATATTGTTGTGATTGTTCTTGCTGCACTGGCAATGGATCTCGCACTTAGCGGCTGCCACAGAATGGACTATAACGAAACTGTGAATACAAGGCAGCCTTTACCGCCAAGCTACCCTGCCGACCCGTACGGAGCGAGAGCAAGTATGGAAAAACACTGGATAAATGTGAACGATATGGCAATAAACCAGGCAAGTTTTCAATAGCGTTTTTAAGGAGATAATATAGATACGATGAAAGAAGAAATCCAAAAAAGCCTTAAAAATGAGGCGGTTGCAAAGGTAGCTTATTGTAACAAATTTAATTCAAATTTTATATACTTTGCCAGGGTTCTGGGTTATAATGATGTATCAATTTAACGGGGGAATAAAAAGAATGAAGAAAGCACTTATCATTACAGCTCTTACCGCAATAACTGCAAACTTTGCCCTGACAGGGTGCGATGCAGTTAATAAAAAAACTGCGGTAGATAATACACGCACTTTACCAAGAGCGTATGTTGCAGCTCCTAACTCGGATCTTGCAAGCGCTGATAATCCTTTAATGCTTGTTAACGGCCCTGCGAAAAATGCAGCTCCTGCTACTAATGCAAGCCCTGAAGACCTGAGCAACATTGAAACTGCTGCAGGCCCGGGCGCACAGGCGAACAGCCAAGCAGTAATAATCCAAGGTGGAAAAGTAGAAAGAAATGAAAATTCCGGTTTCCTAGGTATGTTCTAAAATATTTAAGCTAATTCGAATAAAAGAAAACCCGGTTTAGGCCGGGTTTTTTATTGGTAATTCTTTACCTTTTCTTTCCCTGGAACTTTTCACAGAATGCTTTCATGTCCTCAACAAAGGCACCTAATGCCTTCATATCCATACCTTCAAGACTCTTGATGATCCCGCTGGATTTGTGAATCTCATAAATTGGCGCAAGTTTTTTAGTGACCATATCCTTGAACCCATCAATAGTGTAATCACCTAAAGTACAAAGCTGCTGGGGCTCGATATTATTAGCGGGTATATATACCGGTGTATCTGCTTTTTTATGAGCGGCGGTAGTTCTGTTGAGCTTTTGCAGATCCTCATATTCCATCGGCTCGCTATATACGGTATTTGCTTTTTTTACGTACAGATCGTTTATAAAAAGACGTTTGCAGCCCTCTAAGTTCCTTATACAAAAATACGAATTATCATGTATAGAAAAAGAAGGGGGAATAATATTTTTCTCTTTAGCGCTAGCCTCGATCTCCTCGGTCTTGTTCATGACCTTAATTCTCTTTACGCGATCATCTTTTATTGGCATATGGCCTTCTGCGATGGCCAGTAATGAACTGATCGCAGCATCGTAGTTATCGTTGCCTACGATCCTTTCTAATTCCGTGGATTCCATTAATTTTAGCATATTAATCCCTGTTTTACTGATGTTTCTACTATACCATAAAAAGGTTAAGAAAGTGTTAACGGGGCGTGGGTTTTTAAGCTATTGATTTAACAATAAAAAAACCCGCCTGAAAGCGGGTTTCTTTTTAGTTAAACAGCATTGAGTTATTTATTAAATGCGCCTTTTTGCTGCTGCAATATATCTTTTAGCGCGACCTCAACTTGCTTAAAATCTGTTTTGCCGTTGAAATATCTGGTCGCACCATCATTTTTTGCGGTAAATTCTCTGGTTGCTGCCTGACCATTAGAGTTAGTGTTATCCAGTACAATGATAGGAGTTTCTTTATTTTTTTTCCTTATCTCTTTTATTACTTCCAGACCCTCTTCAAAGTTGCTGTTCGCAACAATAAAAGCTGCAGGCGCAGGATCGCGATCAATATAGGAAGTAACGAATGATCCTATGAAGTTATAGTTCTTTTCTCTGCCCAGACCTTTGGTCAGATCTGCTATGTATCCTCTGTTATCTATATCAGCTTCGATAACGATATCTGGTTTTAATCCTGGCATATTTAACTCCATTTTTGCTTGTAACACCGGTAAGACCGGCTAACGGGAAAGATCTTTGAATCACCCCCGCGATGCTTAAAGATACCTAGTTTTGGGTAAAAGACAACAAAAAGTGAAAAAATGTTGGTTAGAGGCTGGCTTCTAAGCATTTTTCAGCTGAAGGCATAGATTTTCCTGCTGTTTGTAGGAGATTTAGGCAATAAAAAACCCCGCTCGAGGGCGGGGTTAGAATCTTTTAAAATAGTGAATCAGCAACTTGTATTCATGCTATTACCTTTATAGACCTGGCAACGATCTACTCTCCCATGCCTTAAGACATAGTACCATTGACGATGTAGAGCTTAACTTCTGAGTTCGAGATGGGATCAGGTGTGACTTCTACTCCAAAATCACCAGGTCAATAAAGGTAATAGCAATGAAATTATTCAGGCATTTTGTAAAATTCAGTTTGTCGGGTTGTAACTTATAGTCCAAATGTTTATGAGCAAAACTTAAAGTAATACTTTAAGAAACTTAATGCTGCATACGACACTCGCAAAATTGTTAATTGTAGTTTGTATTAAACCAATCGAGCTATTAGTATTGCTTAGCTAAAACCCTTACGGGCCTTACACATGCAACCTATCAACGTAGTAGTCTTCTACGGCTCTAGTTGGGAATTCTGGTTTTGAGGCAGGTTTCACGCTTAGATGCTTTCAGCGTTTATCCTTTCCATACATAGCTACCCAGCTGTGCCATTGGCATGACAACTGGTACACCAGAGGTATGTCCATCCCGGTCCTCTCGTACTAAGGACAGCTCCTCTCAAAATTCCTACACCCACGGCAGATAGGGACCGAACTGTCTCACGACGTTCTGAACCCAGCTCACGTACCACTTTAAATGGCGAACAGCCATACCCTTGGGAGCTTCTCCACCCCCAGGATGTGATGAGCCGACATCGAGGTGCCAAACAGCGCCGTCGATATGAGCTCTTGGGCGCTATCAGCCTGTTATCCCTAGAGTACCTTTTATTCGTTGAGCGATGGCCCCACCACATGGAACCACCGGATCACTATGACCGTCTTTCGACTCTGTTTGACTTGTCAGTCTCACAGTCAGGCTAGCTTATGCCATTACACTCAAAGGCTCGATATCCGACCGAGCTGAGCTAACCTTCGTACGCCTCCGTTACACTTTAGGAGGCAGCCGCCCCAGCTAAACTACCCACCATGCAATGTCCTGGATCCCGATAAAGGATCGCAGTTAGACGCAAGAGAGAATCAGGGTGGTATCTCACATTGCGACTCCATCTGGGCTAACGCCCAAACTTCAAAGTCTCCCACCTATTCTGCACGGATTATCCCCGGCGTCACTGCAAAGCTATAGTAAAGGTTCATAGGGTCTTTCCGTCTAACCGCGGGAACTCCGTATCTTCACGGAGAATCCAATTTCACCGAGTCGATGCTGGAGACAGTGGGGAAGTCGTTACGCCATTCATGCAGGACGGAACTTACCCGTCAAGGAATTTCGCTACCTTAGGACCGTCATAGTTACGGCCGCCGTTCACTGGGGCTTCGATCAAATGCTTGCACATCTTCAATTAACCTTCCAGCACCGGGCAGGCGTCAGACCCTATACCGCGCGTTATGCCGCTTAGCAGAGCCCTGTGTTTTTGTTAAACAGTCGCCACCCCCTGCTTTGTGTCACCTGTACGCACTTGCGTGCACGCAGGCCACCCTTATTCCGAAGTTACGGGTGTAAATTGCCTAGTTCCTTCAGCATCGTTCTCTCGAACACCTTAATATACTCTATCTTCCCACCTGTGTCGGTTTAGGGTACGGTCATTATTCTAACCTATTAGAAAAACCAGCACTTGCGTACTGATTTTAAATAATAGGTTAGTGTGCAGCTATTTCCTGTCACCACTTCGAAGCATCTCCAATCCAATAAGGAAACACAACTTACATGATGAGTCACATACACTTGGCCCACGAATATTAACGTGGTTTCCATCGACTACGCCTATCGGCCTCGCCTTAGGAACCGGCTAACCCTGCTCAGATTAGCTTTAAGCAGGAACCCTTGGGATTTCGGCGGAAGTGTTTCTCACACTTCTGATCGTTACTCATGCCAGCATTCTCGCTCGTGATATCTCCAGCAGACCTTACGATCTACCTTCACAGACTTACACGATGCTCCGCTACCGCTCGTACCTAATTAAAGGTAATATTCAGTAGTTTGTCGCTTACATTTTATTTAGTTATTTTGATTTTTTAGAATCTCATAACCTTTTTAAATATTACATTTAAATAGGTACGAACCCTAAGCTTCGGTAGATAGTTTTAGCCCCGTTACATCTTCGGCGCCGGAAAACTTAATTAGACCAGTGAGCTATTACGCTTTCTTTAAAGGATGGCTGCTTCTAAGCCAACCTCCTGGCTGTGTTGGTTTCCCAACATCCTTTACCACTTAACTATCATTTGGGGACCTTAGCTGTAGATCTGGGTTTTTATCCCTCTCGACTACGGACGTTATCACCCGCAGTCTGATTGCCCATTATTGTTTCTCGGTATTCGGAGTTTGATTCGGTTTGGTAAGGCTTCGGGCCCCCCTAGCCGATTCAGTGCTCTACCCCCGAGAACATTCATTGGACACTATACCTAAATATATTTCGCGGAGAACCAGCTATCTCCCAGTTTGATTGGCCTTTCACCCCTAATCACAAATCATCCCACACCTTTTCAACGGTGATGAGTTCGGTCCTCCAGCACATGTTACTGCACTTTCAACCTGTTCATGACTAGATCACTGAGGTTTCGGGTCGTCATACCACTAACTAAATCGCTCTTTTAGAACTCGCTTTCGCTGCGCCTACACCTAACGGCTTAAGCTTGCTAGTAATATGAAGTCGCTGGCCCATTATACAAGAGGTACGCTCTCAGGGCACAAGGCCCCTCGAACTGCTTGTAAGCGTTCGGTTTCAGGTACTATTTCACTCCCTTTATCAGGGTTCTTTTCACCTTTCCCTCACGGTACTTGTTCACTATCGGTCGAATACGAGTACTTAGGCTTGGAAGGTGGCCCTCCCATGTTCAGACAGAGTTTCACGTGCTCCGCCTTACTCGAAAATTACAACATTGTCTGCATCTACGGGACTATCACCCACTATGGTACTGGTTTCCAACAGTTTCAACTTTAAATATTGCAATCTATGGCCTAGTCCGCGTTCGCTCGTCACTACTAGCGGAGTCTCAATTGATTTCTTTTCCTCCAGGTACTAAGATATTTCAGTTCCCTGGGTTGCCTTTTTAGTGCCTATGTATTCAGCTCTAAAATACTTCTTATTAATATCCTCTTATTTTTCCTCCCCTCTAAAGAGAGGAAGTAAAGAGGATATTTGAAGTGGGTTGCCCCATTCGGACACCCTCGGATCAAAGCATATTGGCAGCTCCCCGAGGCTTATCGCAGCCTATCACGTCCTTCATCGTCTGTATTCGCCAAGGCATCCACCGAACGCCCTTATCATGTTTAATACATAAAATTATTTACATAACTTATGTTTTCATGACCCGCCCCCATGGAAGTAAACCCTAAGGTCTACAAGGGGCAGATTATTATTACGCCTACAATTAATTTTTGATCAACATAAATGTTGATCGCTCAAGATCACGATGTCATATGCAGAACTAAGTTTCTTCATCTGGTAAGGTTTAACCCTTACCTGGAATTACAAAACAAGTTTTGTCTTCATATACATCGACTATCAGTTACTCTTTGTTAGAATTTGAAAAAACTTATTTGGCTGATTGCCAAATTATTAATTTATTCACTCTATTTAAGAATTTTACTGATGCCTGAAATGTAAACCAAATAAATTTGATTTCATTTCATTGCTGATTCACGATTTTAAAAAACTTTTTCTGCCTTATGAAACAAAATTCCATAAAGAAGGAAGTGTTATATAGACTTAACGTTTGTGGGTGTCAACAACAAAAATAAGCTATTTTTATAGCCCCTGCCCTTCCTGAGCAAACCCCTTGATTTCCGCCAGTTATAAGGCAAAATATTATTATCGGAGGGGAGTTATTCATATACCATTTTAGCAATAAGCCCGGAAGCAAAGGGAATTGTTCAATTTTTAGGTTTCGTTAATGGTTTTTTAACCTTTTTGGGGTATAATTGGGCAATGCAGGAATTAGATACAGAGATAGTTTTAGAGGCACCCGTCAAAAAGGCCGGGGGCTGGCTAAGTGCTATCGAAACAGAGGCACTTGCCTGTATAAGGGAAAAAGAAGAAAAATTACTTCAAAAGCATGGAATCCGTGTGTCCTGCGGCATTGAGCTAGAGCTTTTCCTAAAAGAGAGGCTTATGAGCGACTCTCGACCTGATGTTCTTAATGCCTTAAAGAGTTTTGTGGGTAAAGTTACAAAAGATGCAAAGATAATTGAGCGCATATATATTGAGAACGGTACTGATACATACGAGGTGGTTGTAGGCAGAAGGAAAGATGATCAGCCCGAACTGCTGAATGAGCAAGACATTAAAAAAACCTCACCAAGTATAATTTCTCGCGTTACTGCATTCTTAAAGCATAAGATAAGTGAGGACTTCAGCCGAGAACATGGTTTCGAGCCGGATTTTCGCGCAAGTGATTGGGACAATCCAGCGTACACATCTTCCACACATGTAAATAGTAGCATTATAAATAGTGCGGGCCAGAACCTGCTCATGGATAAAAAATTTGCAAAAATGATAATGAAGAACGTGCTGGAGACACAAGATCTGTTCTTCCCTCTTATTGTAAGTGGTAATGCTTCACTTGATAGATTCAAATACGGAACTGATTCCCCTAACTACATAGTTGGACAGATGGACAGTAGAAAGAGCCAAGGAAGCTCTGCGGTATATCGTTTTAAAGCAAAGAATTCTGCAGTGTATGATGGATATATTGAAGACCGGATTGCTGGCGGCGACGTAAGCCCGATACTGGCATCATTGGTACATTTATGCGCTATAGAGCACGCGATGGATACAAAACAAAAAACAAGCAGAGTTGAGCTTCCGTTATTTTCTATACCTTCTAATAAAGAGACAATGGAAGCTTCTCTACAAGAATTCAAGAACAACCCACGCGCAAAAGAACAGCTGGGCAGCAAATTATTTGACAGGCTGCTGAATGAAAAGGAACAGGTAGCGGGAAGAATCCTTTGAGCCTGGTTTACAGCCTAGCTTAAGCCCAAAAAGATACTCTCTCAATAATGTTCAATTTTTAGCTTTCGTTAATGATTTATTAACCTTTTTGGGGTATAATGTGAGTTATGAATGAAGATCTACATAATCAGCAGCTGGAATTAATAACGGCGCTCAATGACAAGTTTAAAAATGACGAAAAGCTCACGTTAAATGACTTTCACGGCATTACCGATGCCAGGCTTTTTAATGAGAGGGCGGTAAAAGGCTTAATAGATTTTCTTGGGAAAAATACGCATAAAAAGGATTTAGCCGGCCTGAAGCCAGCTATTGCAAAAAACCTGCTAAACTTAGCAAAAGAAAGAAAAGACTATATGCAAAAGGAAGTGCCGTTAGTGGCTGGCTCAAGCGTATCCGGCATCACCGGATATTCTAACATGAACTGGCTAAGCAATGTGCTTAAAGAAAAGAAAAAGGAAGCAAAACCAAAAGAAAAATTTACGCCTGCGCGAGAGCGTAATAAAAATAAAGTCGATCAAGGCGTCGATGCTGAACATGACATCTACAGAGACTAGATCCCAGCACTTGAAATAATATTATACAGCCGCCTGATCTCATCCAGCTGATTGGTTATCTTCTCCAGGTTCTCGATGGCCATATGAAAGCGTTTTGAGTTCTCGCTGATATGCAGTATATTCTTCACTTTTTCAATACCGGTAACATTATTTTCCATGACGGACTTAAAATGCTTATCAGTGACAGAATCCATATCCTGCACTATTTTTTCCAGTAACTCAGAAAGTTTAAAGATGTTGTATGATTCCACGCTGCTCTCGATCTTGATCGAGGAATGGGTATAGGTTGGGATATCGATATACATTATGCGCATCTTCTCGCTGGAAAGGCTACCGTAATTCACGGAAAGCTTGGCTTTCAGCTTATTAAACACCTCGCCAAATATTTCGATATGTTTAAAATCTATGGTGAAGGTTTCCTTGTTGAACTTGGGAAACAGGCGGTTGCACTGCTTCACCAGAACGATCGTATCGTAATCATCTATATCGGATTCGCGCACCGCTGAGAACAGCTTGTTGCCATTTGCCGACATCATCACGTAATTACCTTCCACACGCGCGACAAAATAGCCGAATACGCCGTTTATATCGCGCTTGTTGTGAAGGAAATCGTTAACAAAGCTCTGTTCATGAACTATCTCGGTGGCGATCTTCTTCGTTTCATTGGGAACTATGGCGTGTTCTTTATATTCGCCATAACCGGGATACAGCCATTTCAGAGGCGGGATCTTCACCCGCGTACCATTCTGGATTATATCTATACCGTTCTTATGAAGGAAATTCTCGGCGCATGCTTTCAGCTCGGCCTCCAGTTCGAAAATATTTTTCTTACTGACCTTGGGAACTGCGGTTCTTTTCTTTCTCTTCAGTAACTTCATCATTTAAAACTATTCTCGCTAGACAATATAAGCTATGAAACTATATTAAAATTATTAACGCAAACTTTATAGCCAATATTATGAAAGAAAACGCCAAAAAAGATGAAATATCGTTTGAAACAGCACTTAACGAGCTGGAAGGAATTGTACGAAAATTGGAATCTGGCAGCGGAGATCTGGACAAAGCTATCACCGATTATGAAAAAGGCAGCGAGCTGATAAAGCTATGCGAAAAGAAACTAAATGCAGCTAAGTTAAAAGTTGAAAAGATCGTGAAAGGCCAGAATGGCGAAGTTAAGACCGAAGAGTTCGAGGCATAAAATGGCAAACCTGATAATCACTGTTGTTATAATGGGGATACTAAGCTTTCTGGCACATGTACTGGGCGGCGATGACTTCGTGCGCGGGCTAATGGCGAAGAAAGAGAACGGCACGAAAGTTATGACCGAGCCATTGTTCACTGGTAAAACCGTGAATGCGAATTTAGTGCTTATCAACGAGAATGAATTTGCTATATCCGCCCCTCGCCTTAAATGCGTGGTCACCAGTCGTAATGGGGTGAATATGAAAACCATTACCAAGGCCCTTAATGATGTTAAGATAGAAGGCAAATCACAGGTAAAGCTGGATAATTTTAGGATCACTATTGCCCCTGATTTTCCCGGCAAACTTGAGTGCCATATTAGTAAATTTAGCGCAAACAATTAGCGCTGGTATTTTTAAATGAACTTTAAATTTCGCGGTACTTTCGAGATAATATTTGATAGCTGTTCCTCCGGCGATAAGGTATTAAAAGCCTTAAAAACGCTGGCTAAGGAAGCGGTCAATACCGGCGTTTTCAATAAATATAAATTCATTGCACCGCTGCAGATAGGCACGGAGATCAAGCAGATTTTGTTCAAGGATATCCTGGAGAAAGAGCTGCTTACTGATAAGCCAGGCCGATTACACAAGTTCTTCAAAGAGAATGATGGCAAGATCCGCTTCGCCGAATCAGATGTTTCATACTCGTTCAAATTCTATTTTGCCTACAGGGTATTCAGCCTATTCGGCAACGACCAGTACCTGAAGCAGAAAGTGGTTTTCCACGCACATGAAACGGTGCAGAAGTTCTTCTCAGAGCTGCTTTATAAGTACAATAAAGATGTGATCGAAAAAGACTTTGAGTTCTTCAAAGCGCAGATAATCAAAAAATATAAAATGACAAAACTCAAGATCGCGCGCAAAAAGGAAAAGATAGAAACGCAGCTGCGCCTGGAGAATTATCCGCATGAGTATATCCAGCAAAAGCTGGCAGATGCCGAGCTGAAGATGCATGCGCGCGCCGGCAGAAAATTCTTTGAACGCAGCCCGGAAAGCTACAAGTTCATCACACAGGCCTTCTACTCGAACAACACAGTTGTAGCGATGCTGAACAACGATGAGGAGTTCAAAAAATACCGTACGAATAAAGGCGAACGCGCTATCGAAAGTTACCTGCTGAAGAAGATGAGCCTGGAAGATGAAACCAAGGTTACGGTGGTGATATCGGAAGATAATGCGGCGAGGAAATCGATACAGGGAATTCGCAGGAAAAGCGGTAATACGATATTCGTACTTTCCAGTTATGGTCTTGCTTTCGCACTGAAGAAGTTCGAGCTGATAGAAAGCCTGAATGAGGTGATCGACCAGGCGGTGATAGATAACATTGGCAAGCGCAGAAAGAAAACCTCGGAGAAGCTCAGCAACGGCAAACCGCTCACCAACGATGATATATTAGAGCCGGAAGTTGAAGAAAAATGGGCCGATAGATTGATCGAGGTTATCCGCCACGGCGGGTGGAAATAGACTATCCCCAAACGGTATTAATAAGGCTATCTTCCTTATATTTTTTCTCGATGAAGGCTTTATCACGCAGACCTTTGATATATTTTTTTGCACCATCTTCCATTTTCGTCATCAGCGCCCTGTCTTTCGGAGATAATTTAGTTTCCGCAGGCGGCTCATCGGTTTTTCTATCATTCACTCTTAGGATCACATACATAGACTGAGCCTTTACCGGATCAGCTATCTTTCCTGTGGCAGTTTTTTTAACCGTTGATGCAAGTGGCTCGATCATACCGGCCTCAGGCACCCAACCTACCTTTCCTTTGTTTGGCCCGGTCTTTCCTACAGAATAACGCTTGGCGAGATCGCCAAAATCTTCGGTGCCGGCACGTGCAGTACGAACAATTGTATCAGCCAGGTCTTTCGCTTCCTGCTCTTTACCGAATTCGATCGGGATGATTATCTCGGAAAGGCTGGCGAATGTTCTTACCTCAGCCTTTGGTTTAGCAGCAGGAGTATAGCTCTGTGCTTTCTTGATATCTTCTTCGGTGATCTCGACGCGCGGCCTTACGTAAGTACCAAGAATTTTTTTCCAGAGCAGGCTGGCCTCTATCTGGTCGCGGATAGAGGAATATGATATGCCTTTGGCACGGACGAAATCTTTGAAACCACCTGGCTTCAGTTTATTGCCTTTTTCAAGATCAGCATAGACAGCGTTGATTTCGGCAGGAGTAAGTTCAATACCTTTTTCCTTCGCTTCCTGCTTCTGCAGTACTTCGTTGATAAGTATATCGGTAACTTCCCTGGTAACTTTGTTCCTGTTCGCAGCGCTATCCGGCATGCCGGTGGTCTTCATGACAAGCTTTACCCGCTCTTTCACCTGCTCGGTAGAGATAGACTGACCATTAACAACAGCAAGAACCTTATACTCGATAGCATAAGATGTGATCGGCAAAGACAGAAGCAATAACGCCAGTAACTTTTTCATATTTCTCCTAATAGAACGACTATAGCTAATGGCTGACGAATAAGTTGTCAATATGGTGTTTGCAGTAGTTAGGAATTTTATGATCAGCTGCCAAGATTGATCAGGCTAACCTTAAAGATGAACTCAGTAGAAGGCTCGATATCCCTATCACGGGTGAATTCACGATTAACTTCAAAGGTAGAACGTAGACAATCGTTATTATATTCAACACCCCCGCCAATATTCACCCAGCCTGCGCTGGCATCGTTATCGAGGTTCCTACGGGCTGAAGTAAGCAGCGCAACATTATCGGTAACCTTAATACGGGTAGCAGCAGCCACCTCTTGCCTATCTGGAGTAGTATTAAGGCCGTTGATGAAGGTATATGTGCTGGCAACAGATATAGGTTCCAGATTGAGGTTAAGACCAACCTCGTTACGGTTAAAGCTGAAATTATCTTTATCCAAACGGAAACGATATGAAGACTGAACTTTAGGAGAACCGGTAACTATACGACCAACATAATCGGAGAAGTTATCATCCAAGCCAGAATCCGGAGCGAATATAGCAGGATCGGTCTGTGCACGGTAATTCTGACCAAACAGGAAGTTGTAATCACCCAGTTCGTTGGTGGTTAACATTCCGCGCACACCATAGTTGGTACGGAAGCCATCTTCCACTAGGTCGTAACCCGATATATGTTCTTCCTGGAACAGGTTATAATCGTAAAGCTCTATATTCTGAGAATCTTCGTTCGGAATTTTAAGCGAGTTATTACCGTTCGGAGAGGCCGCCGCCATAACGATAGGTTCAAGCACCAGGCCATAGGCTTCACCGTATTTCTGCATTGGAAGGCTCCAGGTCAGTGAAGCGGTTGGCATTATACGATCAACGGAACCATTGAACTGCGTGGACATGAACGGAACTTTATTAACATCGTAATAATCGGCACGAGTACCCAGGTTCGCTTTGAATATATGACCACCAGTTGTGGTATAATCAGCCTTCCAGGCGCCGCTACCGATCACGCGGGAGCTATCGGCACCGACATCGCGTTTAAGGAACATGGTATTCACATTAGTTTCGATACGCTGATTGAATTCATCGCTAACATGGAATGTTTTGCCGGCATCGATAAGCGGCGCAACTACAGGTGATATTGCAGGATCATCGGTAGCGCGTAAGCCCTGGAATGCAAGCGCCTTGATCGAGAAGAAATCCCTACCCTTCAAGCGATCAGCATATAGTTCGCTTTTCAAAACATCGTCAAAGGCGCCGATCTTATAACGGCTGAGATAAGTATCATCTGTAACGCGGGCAAAATCGAAACCATAATTCCAGTTATCACCATAATGGAATGTACCAATACCCTGTATATGACCACGGAATTTATTGCCACCACCAGGGACTGGGTTACCGAACTCATCCACCTCGCGCGGGTTGGCACCGGAAAAATTAAATTTATATTCGCCAGCTTCAGTAAGGTGACGGAATTCATTTATAAGTATAATACCATCGTGCTGAGTTAACATTGGCGTGAAAGTGAAATCCATATTCTGTTTAGGCTGCCAGTAATATGGCACCTGAGCAAAGAAACCATAATCGGATGACTGACCGAATTTAGGCGTTAAGAAACCGCTTTTACTTTTCGCAGAAGGCGTAGGATGAGAAAGATAAGGAAGCCATGCAACCTTGTGGCCTAATATTTTCAAGTATGTATCTTTATATTTTACACGACCTTCGGCCTCATCGTAAACAATCTTATCGGCTTCAAGCTCCCACACATGTTTGTCGCCAACACATATCTGGCATGGCGAGTAAGATGAATGCTGCAGATCGTACTGATTCGCGCCATTGATGGTAAGATTATCGCTGTAGAATGATGAGCCATCTTTGAAGGTAGCGGTAACATCACGCATCTCACCTTTATCGAACTTATCAGTAACAAAGATATTCTTAGCCTTAAATACGGTACCGTTCTCATCTTTGAACTGAACACCGGTATCAGCCTTTATCATACGGGTGTTCTGGTTATATTCTATTCTCTGTGCCCTCACCTCTTTTCCATCGTAGCCAAGCACAACATTGCCTTCTGCGGTAAGTATCTTCGCTTCTCTATCGAAGATAAGATTATCGGCTTCGATCACGGCTTTATCAAGTATGGATGGCAGGGCTTCCTGAGCTTCCTGCTTAGCACTTTTCTGAATCTCTACCGGTACAACGGCATCAACCTGATCTTTGGCATCGCCGGGAACTATGGCCTCCACCTTATCTTTCACCTGATCGGCAGGCCCTTTGGTAGTGCCGCTATCACCTTTAAAAAGATCATCGCTGTTCTGCGCAATTGATGCGGTTGATAGGAGTAGGACAAAAAGAGATATTATTTTCATATCACTTTTGAGCTGTAACTTTATTTCGTGCTTAGTATTATTCAAACCCTACCTCTTTAAACTAATTCTTTAACTTCCCTCTGGTTGAGATCAACCATCTTCGTAATGCAGTAAAAGCCCGACACCTACAAGCGCCGCTATTAAAACCGGGGTCCATGCCGAGACGACTACAGGCATTGAACCAGATAATCCAACAGATGACACCAGATTGGATAAAAAGTAAATGATAAATCCAAAAATGATACTAAGCGTAATAGAATATCCTATCGCGCCTTGCCTTGGTGCCTTCAATGAGAAAATAGCACCGATCAGAACCATTGCGGAATAGAAAAATGGAGATGACAAAATTTTATGCCACTGAAGTACGTGACCAAGTGCAGAAAAACCACTTTTCTCGAGTTTACTGATGAAAATAGGCAGTTGGAAAAACGATATAGCTTGCGGATCAGCAAAACTGTTCTGGATATCGTTCTGCTTCAGATTGGTTTCCATATAGAAAGAAGGTACTTTGAGCGAGCGGTTATTACTATAGGTTACCACCGCATTCTCGAACTTCCATTCATTACCTATAAGAAAGCCCTCCTTAGCATCGATGCGCCAGATGAAAGTATCGCTCTGGTCGAGCCCGATTATTTCGATATTATGTAATGCAATATTTTTTGAGCCAGTTACCGAACGTGCGTGAACGATCATATCGTTCTTTACCTTCTGCCCCTCCCTCTGCTCAGGATAAACTTCCAGCTGCTGTTTTATCCACAGGCCGGTTTCCGATATATCGAGCAGGTTCTGACGATTCTCGAAATATTTCGCGTTCAGATGTTCATACTTGTTAAGCATTATCGCAGAAAGCGGGCTGACGCCTATTATCACCACAACTCCTATAACAAAAGCCACTACCACAGATGGCATAAGGAATTCCCATACAGAAACACCAGCAGAACGGATCACCACCAATTCGCTACGGCGCGCCAGAGAAGTATAGGCAAGTACCGCCGATACAAGTACCGAGAAAGGTAATATTGTTTGCAACAGCATAGGTAATTTCAGCAGCACCATTTCAAGCAGGATAAGCGCCGGAATATCGCGCGCACTTGCACGGCGAAGCAGCTCAAGCCCATCGATAAGCATTACCAGCATAGCGAAGATACTGGTGACCAGCAGGAAGGAATAGATGAACTGCTTAGATATATAACTGGATAATGTTACCGCGAATTTCATTCTATAATTTATATGACAGTGATACTAAACTTGAAAGTTATTTTTAGATTTATTGCTTCCTATCGTAAAGTTTTAATCATACGAGCAGCATTAGTGGTAAAAAATGGTACAGAATTGGACTAAAATTATTTTAGTCTAACCCCCTTGTATAGTAACAAGAATTCCTTATATAGAATTCATAGAAATTAATGAGAGGATCTAAAATGGGTAAAATTATTGGTATAGACTTAGGTACAACGAATTCGTGCGTGGCCATTATGGATGGCAAGGACCCAAGGGTTCTAGAGAACGCGGAAGGTAAACGTACAACTCCTTCCATCGTAGCTTATACAGATTCAGGCGAAACGCTTGTGGGTGAAGCCGCAAAACGCCAGATGGTGACCAACCCTGAAGGTACCATATATGCCGTTAAAAGGCTTATCGGACGCAGAGGCGATTCTGAAACCACCAAGAGCATGAAGAAACTGGTGCCTTATAAAATTACTACCTCTGATAATGGTGATGCATGGGTTGAGCCTAAAGGAAAAAAACTTTCGCCAAGTATGGTTTCGGCGATCATCCTGCAAAAGATGAAAGAAACAGCTGAGGCATTCCTTGGCGAGAAAGTTGAAAAAGCAGTAATAACTGTACCGGCTTATTTCAACGACGCCCAACGCCAGGCAACTAAAGATGCCGGTAAAATCGCTGGCCTTGAAGTGTTACGTATAATCAACGAACCTACAGCTGCAGCACTGGCTTACGGCCTAGACAAACAGGAAGCGAAGACCATTGCCGTGTACGATCTTGGTGGTGGTACATTCGATATTTCCGTACTGGAACTAGGCGATGGCGTGTTCGAAGTTAAATCGACCAACGGCGATACTTTCCTTGGTGGTGAGGATTTCGACCTACGTATCCAGAATTTCCTGGCTGATGAATTCCAGAAAAGTGCAGGTATAGATCTGCGCAAAGATCCTCTCGCGTTAACACGTTTGAAGGAAGCTGCTGAGAAAGCGAAGATCGAACTTTCTTCCGCGCTGGAAACTGATATCAACCTGCCCTACATCACCGCTGATGCAAGCGGGCCTAAACACTTAAACGTAAAAATGACCAGAGCTCAGCTTGAGAAATTAGTTGATGACCTGGTGGAAAAAACTATCGAGCCTTGCAAAGCCGCGCTGAAAGATGCCGGACTTACAATAAAGGATATCGATGATGTGGTGCTTGTGGGCGGTATGACGCGCATGCCACGTGTTATCGAAAAAGTGAAACAATTCTTCGCGAAAGACCCTCACCGCGGTGTTAACCCGGATGAAGTTGTAGCGGTTGGTGCTGCGATCCAGGCCGGCGTATTACAAGGAGATGTGAAGGACGTATTACTTCTAGACGTTACTCCGCTTTCACTGGGTATCGAAACTTTAGGTGGCGTATTCACACGTTTAATTGAACGCAATACGACCATTCCTACGCGTAAATCGCAGGTGTTCTCGACGGCTGAAGATAACCAGACCGCAGTTACTATCCGCGTTTACCAGGGTGAACGTGAGATAGCAGCACAGAATAAATTCCTCGGCCAGTTCAATCTGGAAAACATTCCACCTTCACCGCGTGGTGTTCCGCAAATTGAAGTTACGTTCGATATCGATGCCAATGGTATCGTGAATGTATCAGCGAAAGATAAAGCTACCGGTAAAGAACAGAAAGTTACGATCCAGGCAAGCGGCGGTCTTTCAGATGAGGAGATCGACAGAATGGTCAAGGAAGCTGAGGCAAATGCCGAAAGCGACAAAGCCAAACGCGAACTTATCGAAGAGAAGAACAAGGCAGACAGCCTGATCTACACTTCAGAAAAATCGCTGAAAGAATATGGCGATAAAGTAAGCGAAGCTGAAAGAAAAGAAATTGAAGCTGCGATCATTGATCTGAAGAGCTCGGTTGAGAAGGAAGATCTGGTTGGTCTACGCCAAGGTAATAACAAGCTACAGGAAGTTATCATGAAGCTTGGCCAGGCAGCTTACGGCCAGCAACCAGGAGCAGCGCCAGGTGGCAATACTACTACCGATGCCGATGGCAATACTGTGGTTGATGCTGATTACGAAGATGTAAGCGAAGATAAGAAGAAGAACGCGAACTAGTATTATCAGTTGCGATCTTTTTCTGGCGAACCTTTTTTCGCAGAACCTTGTTCTATTTTCTTACCAGATGTTTTTTTGATCCTACTCACAGGCCTTTCCTGCGCTCCTATCTCAACAAGGAAATCGTTAAACTCGGCCCTTAGTTTCGTATCTGTGATCACGCTTTTAACAGCCCATACCACATCTTTATTTTGAAAAACCTCACGCAATGAAGAATTGGATATTCTATTTTCACTAGGTTCAGCTTTTTCGAATTCAAATATTATTTTCCTGGCTGTAGGATCAACATCTTCAGAAAGTTCGTTTATAAGAGCTTTTATAAACTCCTTAGAGGTCGTTATTTTTTGCCCTTTTTCGCCAATGATACTAGTAGTTGCCCGCTTTCCCTCTTGCCCTAATGGTTTTTCAAGAAAAAGCCTGGTCTTAACACCTTCCTGAACTATATCAATATTCAGTGTGCACGAGCCCTGGTGAATGGCGTTCCTGAATATAACCTGATCGTTATTCGCCAAAGACCCCATGCGAGTGTTATTATATTTTATCCCTATATCTTTCACTAGTTACCTCCTCTGGAAAAATATGAATATATATCTTTAATTATCTTCTGGAGATTTGGAAATTCAATATGAAAGTTAATAATAGGCTCTGGTTTTGAATCTTTGATAAGGCGATTTTTTTCTTTTATATCATCATAGCGTTTGCGCATATCATGATCGGATATACCAGGGAAAAAGCTCCTTACATCGTTGTGGGAAAGTATATCATAAACATGTTCTATTTTTTCGAATCCTTTTACATTATGCCTTTTTTTATCGTCGATACTTTTTTTATGGCCAATAGAACAATTGAACCTAGCCGTGTAATGATGTTGCTGAAAGTATTTTTCCAGGACATCAAGTATTTTATTACCAAGCTCGATCTCCGTTATATGATCATTCCTGCTTTTTTGATTTCCTTTCAGATCAGAAAGTTTTTCCATACATTTCTTTTTGTGAAGGGAGGATGGGTATTTCTTTATATAATAGGTTGAAATGGAGTCGTCTCTTTTTGCATCGAGTTCTAAAAAATATTCAAAGGTACTATTATGGTCGAGCCGAATGGTATCGTGCTTATATGTGAAACGCAGGTAATGTATATTATGATCACTCATGTTTGTGTGCTTGCTATCCCCTAAAGCTTTGGCTATAAGCCTGATTATAATAACCTGTTTTTATGCAAAAACCAGTATTACTATGCATTTTGGATGGCTTCGGCGTTGAGCGCGGCGGGTCGCATGATGCCATTGCTGTGGCTAAAACCCCTGTATTCCATGAATTATTCAAGAAATACCCAAACTCCAGAGTAGCAACACACGGACTTGCTGTAGGCCTGCCGGAAGGGCAAATGGGAAATTCCGAAGTTGGGCACATGAATATCGGTGGCGGCAGAATAGCAATGCAAACCCTACCAAAGATCGATCTTGCTATAGAAAATGGGGAATTAAAAAACAACAAAGTGATCCAGGCGCAGATAGAAATGTTACGCGAAAATGGCGGTAGCCTACATCTCATGGGCCTGCTTTCTGATGGCGGTGTGCACTCGCATCAGGCGCATATAATTTATCTAGCTAAACTTTATTCCGAGAATGGCGTAAGCGTAAAGATACATGTGTTCACCGATGGGCGCGATACACCACCCAACAGCGCTGCTGATTTCGTTGGGCATCTGGTAAAAAAGGTTGGTGGGTTACGTAATGTGCAGATAGCAACGATAAGCGGCAGATATTATGCAATGGACCGCGATAAGCGCTGGGACAGGATCGAGAAGGCTTATAAAGCGATGGTCAGCGCCGATGCGAATAACTTCGAGAGCGCGGTTAAAATAGTGGAAGATTCGTACGACCAGAATGTGAATGATGAATTCATTCTGCCGCTGGTGGATAAAAATTATACAGGAATGAAAGATGGTGATGGGATATTCATGGCTAACTTCCGAGCGGATAGGGCGAGGCAGATACTAACCGCCCTCACCTCTGATGATTTTATGGAATTTAAAAGAGGTCGCGCTATAAAATTTTCTTCAGCAGTTGGAATGGTGGAATACTCTGAAAGCCTGAATCGTGCACTTAGCACAGTGTTCCCCAATGATGTTTTTGAAAATACATTGGGCGAAGTGATCTCTAAAAAAGGCCTGAAGCAACTACGTGCGGCGGAAACAGAAAAATACGGGCATGTGACCTTCTTTTTCAATGGCGGTGAGGAAAAAGTTTTTGCAGGCGAAGAGCGTATATTAGTGCAATCTCCTGATGTTGCGACCTACGATCTGAAGCCGGAAATGAGCGCATACGAACTAACTGATAAGCTGGTGGAAGCGATAAGCAGCAAGAAATTCGACCTGATAGTCTGTAATTATGCTAATGGCGATATGGTTGGCCACACCGGCATTATGGCAGCGGCAGTAAAAGCCGTTGAAACTTTAGATGCATGTATGAGTAAATTAAAAACGGCCATAGAAAAACAAGGCGGTGTAATGCTGATAACCGCAGATCATGGCAATGTGGAAGAGATGGTGGATGAGAACGGTTTGCCCCACACGCAACATACGGTTGGTGATGTTCCTCTAATTCTGGTAAATTACGATAAGAAAGCAAAGCTGAAAAATGGCAGATTATGTGATATCGCCCCTACTATACTGGAGATCATGGATATCGAAAAACCAGCGGAAATGAACGGGGTTTCGCTCATCGCTTAAACAGCACTTAAAGAAAAACTAAATTAATTGATTATTCATATTGAATTGCTATATTCCTCGCTCTACATATAAAAAAAGGTTCCCATTTATGTTAAAGAAATTATGTTTAGTTGTTCTGCTTTCGGCTATTTCCCTGTCTATTTCCAGCCTTACCTACGCGCAGGATATCGATAAACAATTAAAGCCAAAAGAAAGCCCTTCATCAACTGATAAGAAAGATGAGAAGAAGGAAGAAGAAAAGCCTAAGCTTACTCCTGCACAGAAAGCCAAGCAAACACTGGAACTAATGGACCTGTTCGGCGATGTGTTCGAGAAGATACGCGAAGATTACGTGGAAGAACCGGATGATAAGAAGGTAGTAGAAGCGGCCATCAACGGCATGCTAACCAGCCTTGACCCGCATTCAAGCTTCCTCAACGAAGAAGATTATAAGGATATGCAGGAACAGACCAAAGGTGAGTTCGGCGGCCTTGGTATTGAAGTTACTATGAAGAACGGCTTGGTTTACGTGGTTGCGCCTATCGATGATACTCCGGCTTATAAAGCTGGCCTGAAAGCCGGCGATTATATCAGCCATATCGATGGTGAAGCGGTTTATGGCATGAGCATCGGCGATGCAGTTAAAAAAATGCGCGGCAAACCAGGTGAAGTTATTGTTGTGAAGATCATTCGCGAAGGTGAGAAAAAACCTTTTGATGTAAGCATTACCCGCGATGTGATCAAGATCAAATCGGTAAAAAGCAAAACTTACGATGATGTTGGCTATCTAAGAATAACCAGCTTTACCGATAATACCGGCAAAAACATTACTGAAGCGGTTAAGAAGATAAGCGAAGAAATTGGCAAAGATAAATTAAAAGGCTGGGTGCTGGATCTGCGTAATAACCCAGGCGGCCTGCTGACCGAAGCAATTTCGGTTTCTGATGCCTTCATTGAAAAAGGTGAGATAGTTTCTACCCGTGGCCGTCACCCTAAAGATTCGCAGAAGTTCGATGCTACTGTAGGCGATGTTACCGGTGGCGCACCTATAATTGTGCTGATCAATTCCGGTTCGGCCTCTGCCTCAGAGATCGTTGCGGGCGCATTACAAGACCACAAGCGCGCAGTTATCGTGGGCGAGAAATCGTTCGGTAAAGGCTCGGTGCAAACGGTTATCCCAGTTGCTTCCGATACAGCGATACGCTTAACTACATCACGCTATTTCACGCCTTCGGGCAATTCGATCCAGGCGGAAGGCATCACCCCGGATGTGGAAGTGAAACAAGGCAAGCTTGAATATGATGATAACGTAGACCGCACCAAAGAAGCCGAACTGAAAGGCCACCTAGTTAACGGCAACGGCGAAAAATCTAAGGACGAGAAAGAAAAAGCTCGTCTGCAGGCAGTTATCGCGAAGCTGAAAAAGGATAAGAAGGCAGAGATCACCGAAGCTGACCTGAGCGGAGAAGCTAAAGATGAAGATAAGCCTTTAGATGAAACCGATTACCAGCTTGCACGTGCACTTGATATGGTGAGAGCGCTGAGCGTTTACAAGGCGCAGTAGGTAGGGTTATTTCGCAGGGCCTTTATCTTTCTTTATTTCGCCAGTGGTGATGTTGTAAGTAGTGGTCGCAATTGGATTTCCTTCAGTTGCTTCGTATCCAGGCTTCAAAAAGCTTTCCTTAAAATGCGTACGAAAATCCTGTTTGCCATCGATGGTGATAATATCGTTTATTATAGAAAGACCTCTGTCATTCTCTCCTTCAAAAATTCCTTCTTTTAAATAGTCGGTAAATTTTATCTCATTCAGGGAAGGAATGTTTTCCTGAATATATTTTATTTCGCCTTTTGTAAAATATTCCTGCATGAGCCCGCGCGCAGTGTTCACCAAGGTCTCAAATTTGTCCTTTTCGACTCCCCTATTCTCGCCCTCCTGATGAATAGTTGTATGATCAACTAGTGCCTCGACCTGCTTTAGTACCTCATCTAGATACTGTGGCTTTTTTCTCATTATATTGTAGCTGTAAATATCTTTGGCATCCACACCCGGAACCTTATCCCTTACATCATCGATAAGCATAGTTAATTTGGCATCATCTTTTTCCGTTAACCTTTTCATATCAAGCGGAGGTTCTTTTGATGGCCCATATGTATTGATCATCTCTGTATTATCGCCATCCCTGTAAACCCCGGATACAAAAGCTTCTCTGCCTACGATACTATTTTTATTATTCTCATATGCGTTAAATGATGATCCATTGTATGACATTACGGCATTGAGATCGTTATCGAGCGCAGGATCGAATTTAACCTCACCCTGGTTATCAAAAAAATGCTGAAGTCCCAGAGCATGGCCAAGTTCGTGCAACACGGCATTTTTACGCAGGGCACTTTTACCAACATCATTCAACGTAGGATCTATAAAGATATTGATCATTTGCCCCCTGGGATAGTCGGAAAGCCCCTGGGAAGGACCTGACCTAGTTGGGATAAAAGACACATCCGCCATGGATATATTGATATCCTCTCTCTCCGGTATCTTTACGTTATTCATGAAAAGATAAAGCCTATCCTGCCTTGAGAGATGATCTATATCGAAGAATTTTATATCCGGGCCGCTTTCCGCCTGACGAAATGCATCCTGAAAATCCTGTCTGAGCAGCTCTCCAGGCGGAAAAGCCTGAATGCGTTCACGTTTAAAATCTTTTTGGACATCTTTGGGCAAATCTCTTTCTGACGCAGTTTCGAGAAAACTATAAAAAACTACTGTAGTGCCATCAGCACCTCTTCTTTCCTGCTTTAAACCTGAATGTAAGCCAGTTGCTTTCTTCTCACCATTCTCCGGAATATTTGAGTCATCATTTCCCATATGGCTATATTATACCACAGAATGGTTAACAAACCGTTAACGGTAAAATTATTGGTTATTCAGAGGGTTATTCGTTATTATTATCGTTGAATTTACTGGCTTTGGTGTAGGCAGTTACGCCTTTACCCTGAGCTCCGGCCTTAGTTATTTCACCTTCGAGCGAGTTCTTGGTCTCGCTCAGCTTATCGGAAAGTTTGCGTACCTCACCTGCCCAGATGGCAACTATATCGAGATATTGTTTAGCATCGGCCGCAGGAAGTTTTTTTATATCCGCGATGAAATCTACGATCTCTTTTTCCAGCACGGTGACATCTGGTGCACTGCCAGAAAATACCACTTTGGCCTGTTCCTGGATGATGGAATTTATTTTTGTAACTTTTGTATCTAGGCTCATGGCATTACCTTCTTACCTTGCTTAGTATAGATGTAACGGAGAATTTCCGCAACCGCGGCATAGGCTTCCAGCGGGATAAACTCATCTAATTCCAGTGCGGATAGTATTTCTACCAGATTGGAATCTTCGCGGATCTCGATTCCGTGTTCCTTGGCTATTTTGATTATCTGCAAGGCCATCTCGCCTTCACCTTTGGCAAGAACCTTGGGCGCCTGGTCTTTGCCCATTTCATAGCCAAGTGCGACGGCCTTCTCTTTCTGATTCTTTTTATTCTCGTCAGCCATTTTTAAGCCTAAAGGTTTTCTTGTTTTCAAGTTAAGTGTTAAATTTAGTACTTGTCAACTTTAGAGGGGTTCTAAGGCCGACAAACCCTATTAAACTCTTGCGTTAGCTGAATTTTCAGCTAAATATATGCCAAAATTAAGGTACAAATGGCAAAAGAAGAATTAATAGAATTTGAAGGGCTGGTCACGGAAGTACTTCCGAACGCCATGTTCCGTGTAAAACTGGATAACGGCCACGAGATAATCGCGCACACTTCAGGACGTATGAGAAAGAACCGTATCCGCGTACTGCTTGGCGATAAAATTACCGTTGAAATGACCCCTTACGATCTGAGCAAGGGCAGGATCATTTTAAGACACAAATAGTAGTACTTAGTACCCGGTACCTAGTACCCGGTTAAGTAATTAGGTACCAAGTACTGGGTACCAGGTACCAAATATGAAATCAAAACTCGTACTCGCCTCTGCCTCTCCCCGCCGTTTGGAACTGCTAAAAAGAATGGGCTTTACGCCTGACGCGGTTATTCCCGCCGATATAGATGAACGAGCGCGCCGCAGCGAAGACCCGGAAGTTTACTGCAAAAGGATAGCCGAGGAAAAAGCCTATGAGATACTGAATCGCAAACTTGCGCCGGAGGATGCGTTCATACTTTCGGCGGATACTACAGTTGTGTGTGCGAATCAGATAATCGGCAAGGCGGAAACGCGCGAAGAAGCGAAAAAGATAATGGAGATATTGTGCGGCAGGAAGCATAGGGTGCTAACGGCCGTGTGTGTGATAGCGCCGAATGGCGAGAAATGTACCAAGCTGGTGGAAACCACGGTGAAGTTCAAAAATTTCCAGAGCTGGGAATTAGAAGAGTATCTGGATACGGAAGAGTGGAAAGGAAAAGCCGGCGCTTACGGATTGCAAGGCGACCCGGGTGGGTTCTGTATAAGTATAAATGGCAGTTTTAGCAGCGTGGTAGGATTACCGATGTATGAAACAAAGAATATGCTGCTGAGCCTGGGGTTTAAGAAGTAATTCACATTCTATATCAGTATCTTAATAAATTTTTTTCGGTTAATACTTTCTTAACCTTTTTGTGGTATCATAGAAAGGTATGAAAATACTGGATCCAAATATTTCAGGAAAAATATTAAAACTTAAAGGCTTCTCCTATTTCGATGAAGGTATAAGAAGCGTACTGGCAAGCGTTTTCTCGCCGGATATCATAGAGGGAAGCGATAACAAAAAAAGCCCAGATGACATTTCAAAAATGACCCCAAGCAAGCTGAATAACCTATATCAAAATAATGCGGGACATGGGAAAATTGCTGTGGAGGATCTTACCTCTTTAGCATGGGCAGTGAGAGCCATGAACCTGCTAAAAAAATGCACAGCAGAGGAGCTTAAAGTAAATTATGTTTTTGAAAATAAAACCGGCGGCTACAAAGAGTTTTTATCTGAGGTAAAAAACCATAAGGCTTTCTTAGATAAAAATGCGTTCTTACATAATATCGACGATGGTTCAGGTATCGTAGAAGATCTAAAACACCTTACGTATAAAACTATTTTTAAAAACCTTGACAAGGTGAAGGGCGTTATGAAGGCCAATGGCTATGATACATCTTTTGTTGATAGGCTGGAACACTTCTGCAAAGTAGAAAAAATAGAAGTTATCAGCGAACCTCTTCCATTAAAGCAGATAGAGATGATCGTTAATATCCCAGGCTTTGAGAGGGCATTGGAATACGCAGATAAAAGGGTAAAAAATTCTTTTGCTGAATTCAAGGAACATACAAATGTATATCAGGAGAGTTCTTACCGATCTGCTTCTGGTACAAAAACATCGGGGCCTTTTCAGGAGCTACTGATAATTATGAAGGGCTTAAAAGCATCTGCCGAAAGCGCCTTAACTTATAATAAATCCCTGGAGAATGAAATGTTTGCCCCACAAGATAGGCTATCTTACGTGCTCGATTACACAAAATCTATCAGTGATGAACTTCCAAAGCCGTTCAATGCTTTCATTAACAGAATGTCTCAGATAGTCGATAAAGGCAGTATCTCTAAAAAGTAATTATTTCTTGCTCACCAGATTAGCCAGGGAGAATACAACTTCCTTAGCGTATTTTGTATCTTTATCCTTCAGCAGGTTCTCGATAGCAGCTTCCGATGAAAGTGCCTTACGGTGCGGACGATCGGAGATCATGGCAACATAATCGTTCACCACTTTAATGATACGCGCGGAAATGATGATCTTCTCACCAGCGAGTTTGTGTGGGCCTTTACCATCAACACGTTCGTTGGTTTGCTCAAGAGTTTCAATCACCGGAGAATCGAAGTTGAAATCTTTGATGATATCGATGGTTTTCTGAGGAATGGAATTGAACAGTTCTTTCTCTTCCTTGGTCAGCTCTCCTTCCTTATTGATAAGCGTACGTGGCAGAAGTGCCAGCGAAAGATTACTGATGCGTGAAGCGATATCGAGCGCCTTCTTGTGGTTCTCAGAGATATCCAGGCTGTTAGCTATCTTCGCAGAGAGATCGTGCACCTGCTGCGCATGCTTGTAGAAATATTTACTGCGATTCTCGATGATACGCACAAGTATCTCGATCGAGTTATTCAGGTTCTCTTCGTATTTCAGCCTTTCGTTGATTAGATCTGTGATGTCGTTCTCGATAATAAGTGAGCCATGGAATTTATTGTCTTTCTCTTCAACAGCAATAGGTATTGCACGCTGCTGGATATAACGTTCACGGTCCTTCACTTTTGTTTTGTTCAGCGAAGTTACCGAGTGGTGAGCTTCATGAGCCTTATGCACCAGATCAAGGTAATCCTGCGAAGCCCCTGCCCCAACTACGTTTTCAAGCGGCCTATCTTTATATTCGCTAGCCTCTTTCATCTTATTTTTTTTCTCGAACACTTTGTTGGCGAACACTACATTGCGCTCATCATCGATGAGGAACATGGATTGGATCTGGTTCTCGCTGATCAGCTGCAGCAGGCGCTGCTTCTCCTGAACTTCCGCAAGCAGTTTGCGGAATTTTTCAGAGGTTGAATGTTTCCATACGAATGCAAGCGTTGCACCAAGTATGAGCGAGATAAGAACGGATATAACGCGCAGGTTCTTAGCGTTCTTCAGGGCATCGGAGAATGATTCCTTATAGGAAACAGAATGGACAAGGAACACGCCATCATAGCCTACTTCACGGGCAGAAACAAAAACCTTATCACCCCCCGCATTATTCTTCTCTGCGATGATATTAGGATTGTTTACAGCATATATCTGCGCAAGATCCTGATTACCTTCTACAGGAAGTACAGTGGATGGCTTTTCAGAGATATAGCGATAAACATTACCACTCTTAGAAACCAGCTCAGAAAGAGATGTACGATATTCAACCGGCGGGAATTCCAGCAGCTTGAAGAAATCTTTATCGAGCTTCTTGACGGCAACCACGTAGCCAATGTCATCGTCGCTTTGAATATTCTTTATTCTTTTAATTATGCGCAGATATGAAGCACCATCGGCTTCGCTAGTGATGATAGCTGTATCTTTTTCATTCGGCAGGGACATAAGCTCGCCGATTATACCTTTCAGGTTATCGGAATAATCTACTGAAAGTACCGCATCGAAATTTTTATTGATGATGATTATGGTCGCAGAAGAATCGCGCTTCACATTGGCTTTTATGGCATCATCTTTTTGCTTGCCTTTGAAGCCCGCGTTATCCGCCACAGAATTGATATACGCAGCAGTGAATTGCTCCTGTGTTAGTACATCATCTTTATCGGATTTTGGATTAGCGAGAGTAGTAAGATACATTTTTACTGTAAGATTCTGACTTACTGAATCGATAGCCACCTGTTTATCGCGTACCCAGTTCTGCACCGCTGCAGAACGAATATCGATCAGGCCAGAGATATGGCTTTGCACTTTCACCAGTTCTTTGTCGAGCTGGTTTCCGGTATAATTACGTACGGCAAATATGAATACGAGGCAAACAACCACATATATCATAAAAATCGTTGAAATATTCTTTCCAGTTTTTAAATCCTTGAACATATCTACTTTCTTTGGTTATATCGTAGAATAGAATAAGTATGAGAATATTATCTACAACTCTTTTTTTGATAATCCTGCTGCAGGCCCCCTACTCTTTGGCCTATCCGAAGCTTTTTGGCAAGGGTGAGCAGGTAAATTCCGATATTGATGAGTTCCCTAAATGGGTAGGAGTGTTGGATAAAAAGCAGGATGAATTCGGCAAATACGAGGAAAAGTGTGATAAAGGCAGCAAGAAATTCTATTGCAATATAGAACATTGGCTGACCTTCATCGATAAGATAAAGGGGATCAGCCAGGAGCAGCAACTACGCGAAATAAATAGCTACGCCAATAAACATAAATATACGCTCGATATAAATAACTGGGGCCAGACCGATTACTGGGAAAGCCCAGGCGAATTCCTATTCAAGAACGGCGATTGCGAGGATTATGCTATCATAAAATATATGAGCCTGAAGCAGCTTGGCTTCAATACGGATAATTTAAGAGTGGTGGTGCTGATGGACCAGAATCTACAGATATACCATTCGATACTGGCGGTTTATATGGATGAGGATATTTTTATACTGGATAACCAGCTTTCAAAAGTTACGAATTCTAAGAATATTTTCCACTACAGCCCGGTTTATTCTATCAACGAAAGCCACTGGTGGCGGCATATCTAGCTAGATATTACGATCGTTGTTCTTGTCAAGCTCGATAGAAAGATTAAAGAGTTCCATATGCTTCTTGATGGCTTCTTTGCCTTTCAGGCTAACGTTATCGCCGTGTACGGCATTAGAAAGAAGATCTTCTTTCACTTTATCTAAAGCTTTGTTCATACTAGTTTACCCTGTATTTTTTTACATTATATAGGAAATCGGCTACTTTCGAGTGGAAGAACTCGAAATCACATTTTTCAGCCGTATGAACAGATATGATAAGTAACCCCTCGAATATATCTCTGCAATGCGCAGGAATTTTTAGTGATCTTTGCTCTTCCATGATAGCCACAGCTTCAGAGGAGTTTTTGTTAACAGTTATTTTCTTTTCCGGATGAGCCGATGCGAAACTTGATTGCTTTTGTACGGGCATTTTTGGGGCCGTGTGCAGATTATCCAGAAGACCATTTTTCCTGGCTTCTTCTACACCGTATTCCATCAGGGTATAGATTATAGCATCATTATGATACGGAAGTTTAGCTGCCTTTTCCCACAATTTAGTGAAAAAATATTGCTCGAATTCTTCTTCGGTACCGGAGATACCGATCGCGTTCTTTTGATTGATCCCTAACATTTTTCCCTTAACCCCCCCAAGTGGTTATTTAAGCGTTTCCGCTATACTACCTACTCTTTAAAAAAGAGTCTTTATTGTATATCTAAATTCCCAAAATATGTCAACATAAGAATGTAACATTTTTATCATACTGGCATATAGCTAGTTTTCGTAAAAATACCCAGAAAAAACATATTTGGAAAAATTCCTGCAATTATTGCTAGGCAAATTTTGCATTGAGCCATATTCCTAGTTCTATTAAAAGCGCCTGTTTTGATTAACTATCTGATCTATAATAGATTATTTTACAACAGGTTTTTTGGCACGCTACTCGCTTATCTATAAGCATAAGAATTATTTCTTATACCCTTTCTCCTTTATCCCTCATACCCCTCGAAAAAGGAGAAAGGGCCCGAAATTAAGATAGAAAATGAGCTCGATCATGAACGATATGAAAAATAATTACGAATTCAAATTCGACAGAGTTGCAAGACAGCTTGAATCTACTTTAGAAACTGAACTGAAAATGGCCTTCGGCTATTTTATTTCCGCAGCTATTATATTAGTATTAGTTTTCTCGCTGATGTTCTCGTTCACATCGAACGCTGATTCCAGCACACCAAGATTAAAAGATATGGTTTCGTTTGAAGGTATCCGCGAGAACTTATTAGTTGGTTATGGACTGGTGGTTGGTCTGAACGGTACCGGCGATAAACTGAATAACAGTGCATTCACTGAAAAAAGCTTACAATCATTCTTAGATAGACTCGGCGTTTCTACGATCAACGAACAATTAAAAGTTAAGAACGTTGCAGCAGTAACGGTAACCGCAAAACTTCCTACCTTCTCGCGCGCAGGCAGTAAAATAGATATTACAGTAAGCACAATGGGTGATGCTACCAGCCTTCAGGGTGGTACTTTAGTAGCTACTCCGTTAATGGGAGCTGATGGCGAGATGTATGCCGTTGCACAAGGCCCTATCACTATAAGTGGTTTCACCGCTGGTACAGAACAGAATAGTACCACTAAAGGTGTGCCAACTACCGGCTTCATTTCAAACGGAGCTATTGTTGAACGCGAAGTTCCATTCGAACTGAACGACCTAGCAAAAGTAATGATATCACTAAACAGCCCGGATCTTTCTACTGCTAAGAAAATAGAAGAGGCTATCAATAAAAAACTTGGTGATAGCTATGCTAAAGCTACTGATCCAGGCTCTGTAACACTGAGCATACCGCTGGAATATACCAAATCGGTAGCAACACTACTGGCAAATATCGAGCAACTGACCGTGGAAACCGATCAGCCAGCTAAGATAGTGGTTGATGAAGCAAGCGGAACTATTGTGATGAACGAGAATGTGAAGATCGATTCTATCGCACTTGCGCAAGGCAACCTGGTAGTAACTATTGTGAAAACCCCATTAGTTTCTCAACCTGGTGTTCTGGCACCCGAAGGCTCTGAAACAGTTGTGACCGAAACTACAGATGTTAATGTTGATGAAGGCAAGAAAGGGAATATCGCCTACCTGAAACAAACAGCCAGCCTGCAGGACCTAGTAAACGGCCTGAATGCTTTAGGTGTTAGCACACAAGATCTTATAACTATTTTACAAACTATCAAACATGCGGGCGCACTGCATGCAGATATAGTGAGCAGGTAATAGAATGTTGGACTCTGGCGGCGCAAATTTTATCAACGGAATGATCAGCATAGCGAAGAGCAATGTTCAGATCAGCCAGATGAAACAGATGGGTAATAGTGTTAACGCGCTTACACAATATAAGAACCAAGGCGCTCCTACAGATCAGAAAGCAGCTCTACAGCAATTCGAAGGTTTATTCCTGGGACAACTTCTAAGGCTGATGATGGATACAGTTCCTGTTGATAAAACATTTGGCGGCGGTTTTGCAGAAGAAACATATCGCGGCATGATGGTTGATGAATACGGCATGAACATTTCTAAAAGCGGCGGTATTGGTATAGCGGAAAGCCTACAGAAATCGCTTATCGACCAGCAGAACATAGTTCACGAAGCAAAGCAAACTATAGCTACCGCAGATGCAACGGCCAGAAGCTACTACAAAGTTTATAATCTTTTTACTAATAAATAAGGAGACTAAAAATGGGATTATTCAATAAAAAAACTACCGGTCTGGATACAGGAAGCCTGGTAAATAATTTCGTGATCAAATCGGAAGGGTTGACACGTATACTTGAAAAAGAGACTGAATATTTCAGAGACAGGAAAGCGCCTCAAGCTGAGCTTCTAATGGAAACAAAGCATAATCTTATCGATGAGCTGGAAAGGATAAAATTCAACCTTACACAACATGCAGAAACACTAAAAAACCTTCCTGATTCAGAGAAACTAAGACTCAGAGAAGCTAACCTCAACCTGATGAAAGCCGCTGATGCGACCTACCAAGAAACCAGCAGGGCGCAGGAAGTGAACAGGCTGATACTCGAAGCTATTTCATACGCAGTTAACCAAAGCAAAGTTGTGGAAGGCGCATATGGCGATAAAGGCGATCTGAATAAAAATACCGAATCTAAACCAATTACAGTAATAGCAAACGCATAACAGGATAATATAATGTCTAGTGGAGCAGGCCTAACAACATCACTCAGAACGCTGGTAAGTGCACTACAGACCAACCAGGGCGCATTAAGTTATGTTTCCGATAACATCGCCAACGTAAATACTCAAGGCTATAGCCGCAGGGTAGTTTCGCAGGAAACTCAGGTTTCTAACGGTGTTGCGGTGGGTGTAGGTATTGCCACCATCCGAAGATCTATCGATGAATTCCTCATCAAAACAGTACGCACACAATTAAGTAGAGTTGGTGAATCGAGTATAACCAATTCCTACTACGACAGGCTACAGCAATTTGGTTTCGGTAATCCAAACTCTGATTTCTCGATAAATAACGCGTTGAACCAATTTTATGCACGACTTGATAATCTTTCAAACGATCCCTCCAGTGCGGTGAACAGGAACCTGGTAGTAAACTCAGCTACCAGCTTTGCCAACAGCGTTAGTGAACTTGCTAATAGCATCGAGAATGAAAGATTTAATGCTGATAGTGAGATCAGCAGTACGATCGATACCACCAACAGTATACTGAGCAATCTTTCTGATATAAATACTGCTATCAGGCAATCAGGCGCGGTTGGAGGTGATATCAACACCCTATTCGATGCCCGCGATGTAGAGATAAATAAATTAAAAGAAGTGATGGATGTTGACCTCACATTCGGCAGCGATGGTCAGGTTGCAGTAAATATAGCCGGTGCAGAGCTGGTAGGGTTTGCCAATAAATATAGGCTGGATTACACCAGAGCACCATCGGTTGATAGTTTCATCAATGGCGATCCTCTTACCAGGATCAGCATCATTACACTTGATAAAGATGGTAATGATACGACCAACTCGACCATCCTACTCTCAGCTTCAACTGCCACCACTCAGGTGGATCGTATCCCAACCGGGAAGCTGCGTGGACTGGTTGATCTGCGTGATACAAAACTACCTAACATACTTGCTCAGCTTGATAGATTTGCTTACACATTCGCCAACGAGTTCAACGAGGTGCATAACTCTGGAACTGGCTTCCCACCACCAACAACACTAACCGGCACAAGCGCTCACTCTCTAAGTGAAAGCAGGAATTATACCGGCAAAGCCAGGATATCTCTGGTGGATGATAATGGCGCACCTGTAGCGGGAAGATTCGGCGATGATATGCTACCTTTGACCATAGATTTCAGCAGGTTCAATGGTGGTGATGGCGTGGGCTCAGCCACTACACAAAGTCTTATTAATGAAATAAATAGCTATTACGGAACACAGCCTTCTAACATAGCGAATGTCGGCCCGGCGCATGATATAAGGCTTGGCGCAATTTCTGACGCTATAACATCTGTAAAAGCCGGCGGATCTATCAGCTTTTCTGGCCAGCCTTCTAACAACGACACGCTGGTTATCAACGGTATAACTTACACTTTCAAAACTACAGCTACACTCGCAACCGATATACAGATCGGCGGCACCCTTGCAGAAACTATCGGCAACCTTTCCGATACACTGAATGCTTCCACCAATGGCGCAATAAATGTCGCGACATATAGCAGCACTGGCTCTACACTTGCCATTGAGTACGATCTTTCTGGTACTACAGGTAACGGCTTTACCTTGGATGATTCAGGTACTTCGGTTGCCACCGCCAGCGCCGCAACATTAACAGGTGGCGCGAATGCCAGTGGCAACTTTACTTTTGATTTTGATTTTTCCAACCTTTCTCCAGTAGGAAATAATATCACGTTCGATGTTACCCAGTTCAAGATCAATGCCGGATCATTCAGCGCGGCAACATTCGATGCCTACACCCAGAACGCGGGCGACAGATACAGAACCAATACAGTTAGCGGTACTAACGACACTCTGACTACAAGCCTTACAGGCCTGGGCCTTGAGCAAGGCGATACATTCACCATAACCGCTACTATCCAGGTTAATGATGGCGCCGGGAATATCTCAACAGAAGATGTTACTTTTACACTAACAGTACCTGATCCGAATGATAATATCATAAATACAAGATACGCAGCGAGTGCAGTTGGTACAGGTGATGGTGAGCTTGTAGCCGGTGATACCATCAACTCTTTCATGACAGCTTCACTGGTTGATGCCGACGGCAATGAAATAACTGATGATACGACACCTGGTTACCTGAAAATAAGCACATCATCTTCTTCATATAGAGTTTCGATCGATCAGTTAAATAGTAATGAAACTGGTCTAGTGGGCTCGACCACTTCTGCTACGGCAACTAACCAAGGACTTTCACATTTCTTTGGGCTGAACAATTTCTTCACCTTCAATGACACTGTTTCCAACGCCGCACTTAACCTAGGCGTAAGAAGTGATATCATCGGCAACCCTTCCCTGCTTTCTACCGGTAAGGTAAAGCAATCTCTCGCCACAGGTTCAGAATCAGTTTATACTTATGAACTTGGTTCAGGCTCGAATGAATCGGTGCAGGATCTTTTAAGGTTACAAAGCACAAACCTTAATTTCTCTGCTGCAGGCGGACTACCAGAGCTTTCGACCACCATGAATGCTTACGCATCAGAAATATACAGCTTCTCGGCTAACCTAGCTAATCTAGCTAAGAGTAATGCCGATAAGGACATTACTCTCAAACAATCGCTGGATAAGAAAATGGACGATGTAAGCGGGGTAAACCTTGACGAGGAACTTGCCCTGACGATACAGATCCAGAATGCATATTCTGCGGCCGCTAAAGTTCTGGGAGTAGTAAAAGAATTATTCGATAAAATCCAACAGGTGTTCTAATATGCCAAGCTCAGTACAAATATTCAATCAGGCCATCTCACAATTTAAACTATTGCAGGGGCAGCTTGTTGACAAGCAGGGAAAAATAGCCGCAGATAGTAAGGCGGATACATTCGCAGGATTAGGTGATGACCTACCGGTTATCCAGAGTTTTAAACTTTCCATAGAAAGATCGGAAAGATATATCAATTCTATTAAAGATGGACAAAGAAAGAACGACGTTCTGTACCAATCTATGCAACAGCTGATCGATATTGCCAGAAACTTTAAGCAGAACCTTGCAATAGAAAATTCTGCAGCTACTCAGGACACCAATAACATTACCCAGATAGGTAACTCAGCGCTCGATAATATCCGCGGAGCTCTGAATCTGAGAGATGGAACGAATTACGTTTTCTCCGGATCTAAAACGAACGTGGAACCAGTAGGCGACCTAAAAGCCAGCAGCAATATCCAAGATGATGCAGAAACCGCCAGCTATTACAATGGCGATAACTTCCTTGCCTCTATCGATGTATCGAACAGCTTAACGGTAGAGTATGGTATAAGTGCCGCCGATCCGGCATTCCAAAAACTTATCGGCGCCATAAATATGGCTAAGACAGAAGAAGGTAATGGCACGGAGAACTTTGCACAGGTTGGCGAAATGCTTGATGATGCCATAGATGGTTTGATCGCGCTACAGGCCAAGATCGGTGATAATGCAAAATTATTCGAGACCAGTACAGAATTTCATACCAAAACAAAAGAAAGTTTTGAGACCCAGTATGATGCAGTGAATGCACCCGATATAGTTCAGCTTACTATCGAAACCACGCAACTACAGGCAACACTACAGGCTTCTTTTGCCGCTTTTGCTAAAATTACACAGCTTTCACTGACAAATTTCTTGTAAACCGCCTGCAAAAAAGGGTAAAATATGTTATCAGTAAATTTAAATTCGACGCAAATGGATACAAGAGCTACAAATCTATCGAGCAAAGATGGTGAGATAATCACCGTTCAAAGCCGTTTCGGCGAGCTGACCATCGATCTTTCCAAAGCTATCTATTTCCCTAAAGGCATCTATGGCTTCCCGGAAGATCTACACTTCGCACTCTGCAGCTTCCCGACCATCCGCGAAGATCTTGAAAATTTTAAAATATTACAATGTCTGAACGACCATTCTATTTCTATCCCGGTGATCCCGGCTAGCTTCGATAATAATTTTATTGAAAAGGCCGATATGGAAGAGTGCCAGAAGGTGGTTGAAGTAAAGAAAGAAGATATGGCAGTTCTGTTCATTGTTTCTTCACAGAAACAAGGAGAAGGCTTTTTCAGACTTCTGATGAATACAAAAGCACCTATTGTTATTGATACCAAACTGCAAATGGCTGTGCAGTACGTGTTCACCAATAATAAATATGCAGTATCACAACCTCTTGATTCTAAGAAAGCTTAGTCTATCATTGCTCCATGCAATACGATAAAAATAATATCTTCGCGAAAATAATCCGTGGCGAGATCCCTTGTAACAAAGTTTACGAGGATGATATCTGTATCGCCTTCCATGATATCTCACCAGCAGCTCCTACGCATATTCTGGTATTGCCAAAAGGAGATTATATCTCGTTCGATGATTTCACTGAAAATGCCGACCCGAAATTTATCGCGGCTTTCTTTCAGAGGATCAGGAAAGTTGCGCATATCGCCGGCGTTGAAAAGAACGGCTACAGATTGTTATGCAACCACGGCAAGGAGGCATCCCAAACAGTTTTCCACTTCCATGTGCATATTCTTGGCGGCAGACCACTGGGCGGACTTGTTGCCAACGACCCTCTTAATAGATAATATCGTATTTCCAGCCATTTTCGGCGCTTTAAAGTTGACAAACATACCCGGCTAAAATTATCCTACATCTATGAGAGAATCACCACAGGGCTTAATAAGCGTAAAACTGTTCGAACAGTATTTCATTCGCAAGATCGCAGGGCCATTCCTGGTGATCGCACTTTCGATCACGGGCATTGCATGGCTTTCGCAAAGCTTAAAGTTCATCGACCTGATCGTGAATAAAGGCCTGAGCCTTGGTTCATTCTTCTATCTTTCGCTGCTGATACTGCCCTCGCTGCTATGGGTGATAATTCCTGCAGCAACGTTCATTGCGATAGTTTACGGCTATCACAAATTATACGGCGATAGCGAGTTAGTTATATTCCGCGCGATAGGTATCGATAACCACTCGCTGATGCGCCCTGCCCTTATATTCTGTGTGCTGACCACACTGATGAGCTATTCTATCTCGTTATATCTACTGCCGGCCTCATACCGCGAGTTCAAAGATATGCAGATATATATCCGCAATAATTATGCCAGCGTGCTGCTGCAGGAAGGAGTTTTCGTGAACCCGACACAAGGGCTAACCGTTTACATCCGTGAGAAAGACCCCCTGGGCGTGATGAAAGGCCTGATGGTGCATGATAACCGGAACAAAAGTAAAAGCTATACCATAACCGCACAGGAAGCCACTTTGGAAAACACGCCAAAAGGCCCGATGTTCGTACTTAGAAATGGCAGCCATCAGGAATTCAATAAAAAGACCGGCCAGTTCTCACTGCTTTATTTCGATAGCTACAATCTGGAGCTGGAACTTTTCAATAATGAACTTATCCAGAAACGCTGGCGCGAAGCACCTGAACTTTACCTGAATGAACTTTTCTTCGGCGATAACCCAAAAAAATCAGAACGGCTAAAACAAATATCTGAGGGTCATTACCGACTGACCTGGCCGCTTTATAATTTCCTGCTATGTATGGTGGCGTTGATACCTTTCATCCGCGGCGAGTTCTCGCGCAGAGGTAATGTAAAAAGGATCTCACGCGTTTCAGTTGCCGCAATTGGCATTATGATAGGTGGACTTGCGGTAAAAAGTATAACTGCACAAAATGTGTATCTGAATGTTCTGGATTATTTCTTTATCCTCGTCGGAATGATCATTGCCTACAGGCTGCTGGTAAATGGGAGCAAGGTAAAACCAGCTAAAATCTAGAAAAAACCCTAAAAATTGCTGGAAAGCTCTATTTCATGGGGTATAATCAAGAAAAACAAAAGAGGGGTTAATATGAAATGGGCCGGTTTAATTTTACCTGAACAAATATCGAGACCTATCTCAAGAGCCGTTTATGGCAGGTACGCCGAACTTGAGGCACAAGCAAAGTCTTTTTCAGATTATATAAAAGACAATTCAAAAACAGGTCTTGAAGGCCAGGGAGATATTGTTTCGAAGATAGCAACCGAGGCGGAGAACCTGCTGATGCAAGTACAGAATTTTAGAAAGATAAAAGAGCCCAAATCGAGAACAGCTTTCTTTTCTTCAATGAAAAATTCTGTTAAAGAGATCAGTGAAGATCTGGAAGTACTAGAACAGACCACTCCTGCTATTAATGGCTCTAAAACATTCCAGCCTTCTACATATAAAGTATTATTTGAAGGCTTTCTTAATGAATACGAAAAAAGAAAAAGGAACCTTCTTGATGATAGCAACCCAAATGTTGCATTTCATGAAATGTCTATCTAGCTACGATAATCGGCGTTGATCGAGATATAGCCGTGCGAAAGATCGCAGGTATAAACCACCGCTTTCCCCTGCCCGCTGGCAACATTAACTTTTATAACTATATCGGTGCCTTTCATGTAGGCTTGCGCTTTCTTTTCATCGTAATTATCGCTAAGCGCGCCGTTTTCGGCCACTTCTACATCACCCAACCAGATGGAAAGTTTATCTTTATCGACAGGTTCACCGGCATTACCAACAGCCCCGGCGATACGGCCCCAGTTAGGATCGGAACCGGCCATAGCGGTTTTCACCAGTGGTGAGTTGGCTATTTTCAGCGCGATGGTTTTTGCCGATTTCTCGGAAGCGGCACCATCAACTTCTATGGTGATGAATTTTGTTATGCCTTCGCCATCTTTCACTACAAGTTTTGCAAGTTCCAGATTTGCCTGCAGGAACTTAGCGCGGAAATCAGCAAACTCAGGATTATGGATATCGGTTATTTCTTTATTACCAGCTTTGCCGGTTGCGAATGTTAGCACGGCATCGGAAGTTGAAGTATCGGAATCTACAGTGATAGCGTGATAGGTTTTTTCCACCACTTCGTTCATCAGCGCCTGTAATACGGCAGATGATATGGCAGCATCAGTGAATAGGAAGCCCAGCATGGTAGCCATGTTCGGCGCTATCATACCCGAACCTTTGATGATACCGGCGATCTTTACTTTTTGCCCGCCGATAGTGGACTCAAGATAAACACCCTTATTGAATGTATCGGTAGTATTGATAGCAACAGCAGCACGCTGCCAATCGGACTTTTCTATTTTTTTATCCAGCGCTTCGATCAGAAGATCATCCTTTATCGGCTGACCAATGATACCGGTTGAAGCAATGTATATTTCTTCAGGCTTACACTTAAGCATCTCCTGAACTTTGTTAACGGTGATATCAACTGTTTGCTTGCCAGCAGCCCCAACGCACACATTGGCATAGCCGGAATTAACAACTAGGGCACGCGCCTTGCCTTTTTTCAGGATATTACGGCACCATAATATCGGTTCCCCTGGAACGGAATTTTTTGTAAGCAGGCCAGCAACGTTCGTGCCTTCGGAAAGTTTCGCGAAAAAAATATCTTCCTTTTTATAGCGCATACCACTATGGGCAGTAAAAATCTCCACGCCATCTATCGATGGAATGTTAGGAAAACTGGTAGCAAATGTAGATGTAGAACCGGCCATTTTATTTCAACTTCAATTGGTTATTATTATAATTCTATTGATTTTTCTTATATAAAGCGTATAATGCAACGTTAAGTTATTGATTTTATTTTTATTTATCAATTAGTTAAAAGCTTTCGTGCTATTTATATGAATAGGTTTTTAAAGTCAAATACTATTTTCAGCCCGTTCTTAGGGGTGCTTTGCGTTGGCTTTTTAACCGGCTGTATGCAGGATATGGCCCAAAAAGACTATAATTCCACCGAAGAAGGCTACGAACAGAAGGTGGCGGAAAATGCAGTCAAACAACAGAGAATGGGGGCACCGGTACCGGTAGTTGTGAATAACCCTTATGCGCTTGCAAGTTCCCTGGGTAATATTGAACCGGCTGCCGGAAATTACACTGCTGCGAATGTACCGGTTATAAATAACAATGCCGCTTATAGCGGATTAAATCCAGCCATGATCCAGGCGGGTGTGTTCATGCAGAACTCATCGCCGGTTTACCAACAACCTAATTCTTTCGGCTCGAACGTTTACAGCCCGACAAGATACTAATTCTTTCTACGATTCAATTCACGATAGCCGATATCTTTGCGGTAGAACCCGCCGGCAAATTTAATAGAAGAAACACAATTATAAGCGTTGGTATAGGCTTCCTGGATAGATGCGCCAGTGCCGGTAACGCCAAGGACCCTCCCCCCATTTGATATCAGTTTACCTTCACGCAGTTCAGTTCCTGCATGATATACTACAGAATTTGAAAGCGCGGTTGCGGAAGAAAGATCGATGAAGTGACCTTTATCGTAACTCTCCGGATAGCCTTTCGCCGCCATTACCACGCATAGAGAATAATTAGGAGAGAACTTCACTTCACGCACTTCATTCAGCTTGCCGCAAACACATTTGAATAATAGATCGACCAGATCTGATTCAAGGCGGGTAAGTATGGCCTGAGTTTCCGGATCACCCATACGGATGTTATATTCCAGAAGTTTCGGGTTGCCGAATTTATCGATCATCAGACCGGCGAAAAGGAAGCCTTTATAAGGAATGCCTTCACGCGCCAGACCATTAATCGTAGGACGGATGATCTGCTCCATAACTTTTTTACGAACGAAATCTGTAACAATGGGTGCCGGGGAATATGTACCCATACCGCCGGTGTTCGGACCTTCATCGTTATCGAACGCACGTTTGTGATCTTGCGCAGAACCAAATTCTAAAAAGTGTTTACCATCAGAGATAACGAAAAAGCTCGCCTCTTCACCTTCCAGAAATTCCTCGATGACAACTTTCTTGCCGGCATCGCCGAATTTTCCGCCGAAAGCTTCATCAATGGCTTTGTTGGCTTCTTCCTGGGTCAAGGCAACAGTAACACCCTTGCCGGAAGCAAGGCCGTCGGTTTTTATAACTATTGGAGTGCCTTTTGTACGAACATATACTTTAGCCTTGCTGGCATCGGTGAATGTTTGGTAATGCGCGGTTGGCACACCACATTTACTGACCATTTCCTTCATGAAATCTTTCGAGCCTTCCAGCTGTGATGCTTTCTTAGAAGGGCCAAAAACATTTATCCCGCGAGATTCCAGATAATCGGTAATACCTTCTACAAGCGGTTGTTCAGGACCTACTATAACAAGATCGATCGCATTCTTTTTACAGAAATCAGCGATAGCAAAGAAATCGTTCTGCTTGATATTAACGCCTTCCGCATCCTGGTTGATACCACCGTTACCCGGAAGCGCATATAGCTTGCCCAGCCATTTGGAACGGTTAAGCGCTTTTACCATCGCATGTTCACGACCGCCGTTACCGATAATAAGTATGTTCTGCTTACTATTCATTCTTATCTTCTTCGATCTTACGAGTTATAATAGATTGCTGAATTATTGAAAGAGTGTTGTTCCATATCCAGTATATCACCAGGCCGCTGGCGAATTTCGCGAACACGAACAGGAATATCCACGGCATCCATTTCATTATCAGCTTCTGCGTTTCATCGGCCATCGGCGGATTAAGACTTTGCTGCACCACCATTGAAAGTGAGAATAATATCGGAAGGATACCAACGTGCGGAAGTATCGAAGGAACATTCCATGCAATAAGCCCAAACAGGGTGAATATGTTGGTTGGGTCCTGCGCAGAAAGATCATGCACGAACCAGAAGAAAGGCGCGTGGCGCATTTCGATGGTCACGTATAGCACTTTATACAAGGCGAAGAAAACCGGGATCTGTACAAGCACCGGTAAGCAACCGGCCGCAGGATTTATTTTATGCTCTCGGTAATAGCGCATCATCTCCTGGCCCTGTTTCTGCCTATCGGTTTTGTAGCGTTCCTTCAGCTTGTTTATCTCTGGCATATGCTTCTTCATACGCGCCATGGATTTGAACGACATATTCGCCAGCGGGAATAATATCAGCCTGATAACTACTGTAAGCAGCATGATAGCCAGGCCCATATTGCCAATTTCTTTGTGGAAGAAGGTAAGTGTTTTGAAGATAGGCTTGGTAAGGAAATAAAGACGACCGAAATCGATAGTTCTTTCGAAAAGCGGGATGTTAAGTGTTTTCTGATGATCTTCGAGGAAACTTAATTTTTTAGCACCAGAATAGATATTGAACTGGTATTCCACGGAAGCGCCAGGAGCTACAGCAAGCGCTTTCGCAAGTATATCGGCCTGGAATCTTTCCACGCTATCTTTCTGGTAATGTTTAAAGGCGATATCGAATTTATCGTTAGCAGAATTTTGCGGGATGATAGAGCTTAGCCAGTATTTATCGGTGATAGCTACCCAGCCAGAAACCTGAGAGAAACTTTTGCCCTCATCTTCCTTAGCAAGTTTTTTGTAATCCAGCTCGTTAAGCACGCCATCAGTTACTGAAACCATTCCTTCGTGCGACACATATTGTACCTTTTGGCTTATATCGTAGCTACGGTTGATCAGCCCGAAAGGCGCCACTGAAAGCGGCACAGATGAATTATTCTGCACGCTCTGCTTCAGGGTTATCATGTACTGATCATCGATAGAGAATGTTTTACGGTAAGTAACGCCGCCCGATTCATGTTTTAAAGTGACCGGAGTAGAAGTAGTAAGCTCATTGCCCGATTCAACGCTCCACACTGTATTATCATCAGGAGCATTAGTGCCCGATGCTATCCAGCCAGTGTTGATGAAATAAAGCTGCGCGGTTTTGCGTGGGGAAAGAAGTACGACCTCCGGACTGGTCTCATCAAGATCCTGGCGGTATTTCGCCAGGGTAAGATCATCGATCATACCACCGGTAAGATTAATGGAACCATGAACGCGTTCAGTTGATATTTTAACGCGCGAACTTTGCTTAAGCGCCTCATCACGCGAAAGAGAAGTAAAGGTTGAAAGCTGTGCAGTTAGTTTTTCTACAGGGTTGCTGGCTGCTGGCTGAGCACCTGTTGCTGTTACAGGAGCTGAATCCTGTTCTTTCACTGGAGTTTGCGACTGTTGCTGTGCCGCCTGAAATTGCGCAGCTTGCTTTGCAGCTTTTAGTTTTGGCTCTACAAAAAAGTAGTTCCAGAAAAATATTGCCGCGAGTGAAAGTAATAATGCTGTGAATAATCTTTGGGTATCGCTCATTTCTAATGCTTATCGTTAACTGTTTTTTTCGGAGGCACGGGATCGTGACCACTGCCGCCAAAAGGATTGCATCTCAATAAACGATAAATAGATAAAATTCCACCTTTAAATATTCCATGCGTTTCAATAGCTTCTTTAGCATATTCCGAGCACGTGGGATGAAAGCGGCAATTGGCGCCCAGCCACGGCGAAACCAGGTATTTATATAGCCGAAAAGGTATGGTGAAGATTTTTTTCATGTATTTCAATAGATTATTTTCTCAATTTTTTAATGATTTTGTAATATTCGCAATGCTATAATGCAAGCCTACTTTTTAATTTTGCTTACTTTTGCATTTTTTACACATCTAAACCGATGTCCATTAAATATTTATCCGAGTACTTATAGTACCTCATCATATATTCTAAAGATTTACATCTAATTTAAATAACAAATGAATAAACAAAAACTATTTCCGCTGCCCAGGTCATACATCTGATCAGCTGGACGCAACAATGCGAAAAATTGGTGTTTACAGTAAATTAACAATTAAATTTAACTTAAAAATTTTATTACAATGAAAAAACAAATTTAACGTTTTGGGAATCATGCATAAAATTTGCAAAAGATTCTATTGTTCCGTTTGCAGGATGGTGTCCTTTGGTGCTTTTGTATGGGGCGAAGTTTACTTCCGGCCTGTTTACAGAGGTAGGTGATTTTATCTTCTACACTATTATATCTCTGTTAGTTGCCTACGTCACAAGGTCTGCTTACTTTCTTGTTACTCGACAAGATAGCAGGGAAAAAGGGTGGGAACCTCTATTCTGGGTGCCATTTGGTGTTACCTGGTTAATGGCGTTATGGTTTATTTCCCATGACTGGAGTAAGTTCTTGTTTACCTGTGTTTCGCTTTTGACCTTAATAGTAATTGGTCTTCTATTTTCTGGAGGTACCAGAAAAATGAAAGCCATATGGAAGGAAACGCGAGATCAGCTAAAGCAGGAGGAAAACACACTCCTAAAGTTTTCATAGTGATTATCAGGAAGAGATCAGGTGCCCAAAGCACCCCTCTTCCTTTTTTTAGCCTTAATTTCTTATATATTTCAATAGATTATTTTTTTAATTCGTTAATGATTTCTTAACCATTCCCATGTTATAATCAAGCATACTTTTTATTTATGCTTACTCTTGCATTTTTTATACATCTTCACCGATGTCCACCCTCTATTTTGTTCACCAGAATGATCTAGAGCTTAAATATTTATCCGAGTACGTAAATTTACGTGCCTCATCATATATAAATTAAAATTACACAAATAAAAATTCTTAAAATTATTTAAAACAAAAATGAAAAATCAAAATCAATTGGGTTTTGGAAGCGGTATGCTCTCAAAATCATTCTGGATGAGTCAGTTCAGAAACGTGAAAAGCTTTTCGCGTAAAAACAAGAAAGCTATTGATGGGGAAAGTGATTCGGAACAAACAGCAAACCCGGAATCAGCTTTATTTTATCACTTCTTTGATGTGATGAAAGAAAGGATCCAGAACGCGAGTAAAAGTTTGTTTGGATTTCATTATCGTGAAATAAGCTGGGGAATTTTATTATTAAAGTTCTTCACTGCGTTATTAATATTCGGGCAAGTAAGTTATATTATGACTATCCGTCATAATAATTTTTGTCCGATGCTGATCACGCCAAACACCTTAACGTTTATGGCTTCGATAGGTTTGGTTATTTATTTTTCTCTCAGAGCACGGCAATTCCGAGAATGGAGGGCAACATTCTTTATGGATGTTTCTTTCTTTAATGGTTTTGCTGTAGGAGCGATAATAAATTTACTGAATCCTTCGTGTGATGTGGTTTCCGGCTTACTTTATGCCACTACCATGTTATACGCCCTTTCGATCCTGGCATTCTTCTGGAAATCCGGTCGGAAACGTCCTGATTATAGAGATCTTAATGCTATTTACGATAGTTAGGTTGGTGGTTTTTTTCAGGAAGGATAGGTTTACCCCGTAAGGTAGACTTATTTTCTTCCTAATTTTGTTAGTGTCACAGATAAGTTTATCCGTGAATATTTATATAGTTTACTTCAAAACTCTTAATATGAAAAATCAAAAACCTCCCGCAAGAAACATATTCTGGCGGACCGTTGCAACGCTTCTTGGTAGCAGCATAGCTTTATGGGCAGTACATTCCATTAGCTTATATGCGCTGAAAAGTAAGTTTGGTATTATTCCTTCCTTCACAGCCTATACCTTTATTGCAGTAGGAATATTTTACTGTTGTTGGAGAATATTAGTGAAAGGAGAAAGTAATGCGTTCAAAAGCAAGGTGAGGAAGTTCTTTGTACTACCTTTTATACTATCTTACCTGATAGTTATAATAGGGGTATTGTACTTAGGTCCTACTTATCTTGCATGGAATTTTAAATTCCTAGTTTTGGGCACATTATTATTCTGTGAATTGGTAACTATAGTTTTAAGCATCTTTGGAAAAAACAGTTCAAATACTGAATCCAGGGATAGAAAATTAGATGTTACTGATGTGCAGTATTAAGAAATCACAAAAGCGATTTAGCTTTTCGTGCTTTTCTGGCTAATTCAGAACCGCCCAGGGTTTCTGCTTTTTTATAGGAAGGTTGAGAAACTTGTTACCCGTCGGGTAATGAGTTTTTCCCTTCCTTTTTCTTTTATGATTATCTCGCCTGATGTAGCGCGTATTTAATATCTTTCAGAAGATCTTCGAAATCACGTTCAATAGTAGAAAAACGACCAATGAAATTATAGCGATATTCCTCGCGGAAAAGCCTTGGTGATGTTTTGAGCAGAATACGCACAGCTTCTTTCAGCTTGCGTTTTGCCTTGTTCCTGTAAACCGCAGAACCCACCTTCCCTGAAACCGTAAAACCAAAATGGGAAAGCTCGTTCAGTTCTTTATCCATGATCGGGCCGTACTCAACGATAACGCCTTTCGTAGAAACGCGTTTGCCTTTCTGTTGCAGATCTAAAAATTCAGAACGTTTTTTGATGGTGTTTAGTTTCATAAATATAGTACCCGGTACCTAGTACTTAGTAGTTAGTTTTCATGGTTAAGGAGTTGAGTGTAAAAAAGCCAGAAGCGCTAAGCAACAGAAAATTTCACTTTTTTAACAAGTAATTCTGTTGACTATGGATAACACTATGTAATTCAATGAGAATTCTTTTACCAAGTACTAAGTACCAGGTACTAACAACCAGCTAGGCAGAAAGCTTTTTGCGGCCACGAGCGCGGCGAGCATTGATAACTTTACGGCCACCAGCAGTTGCCATGCGAGCGCGGAAGCCATGTCTACGCTTACGAACTATGTTTGAAGGCTGGAATGTACGTTTAACCATATAAATCTCTATTAATTTGAAGGTGCCTTATAGACCATACAAAAGGCCTAGTCAAGGGGTATTTAGGGGTGGTTAGGCTACCATTTTTTCCTGGAATACCCCTACAGAAGCAAGGGTTTTCAAAGAAAGTAAGCGTCCGCCAGAACCCTGGTATTGTTTGGTATGTTCGATCTTTTCTGCACGGTCAGCCCCATCTTCTAGCAGGCTACGAGTAACACGAAAAACCGATGGATCTGAATAGGTTTTCGTGAATTTACTTCTCATTTCCATGGCCTTTTCATTCTCGTAATTCCAGTATCTCATGTTGGTTGTTTTATAATCAATAACATAGATATCCTTATCGCCTTCAGAAGCCTTCCTTATCCTAGCACCAGCAAAACAAGGATCACCATTCTTATCTTTCAGCTCCATCATCTCCTGCACGTGCTCTTTTATCCATTCTTCATAAGGAGGATTAAGATTCTTATCACTTATTTCCACCCTTACGCTGTAATCGGCTTTCCTTAGCAGATTACATTCTTCACCCGCAACAGGTTGACCATTTTTACCATTTAACAAAGCTTCATACCCTTCTTCGGTACTAAGTTTTTTATTGAACTTAAGGGGAAATTCGGCTGAGGTCATATCGCCGTATTTTCCCTGCGTATGAGCTTTCATATCGGTCACTCTTGCAGAATATTTTTGCCAGTTCACATCTGTTGTATTGCATTGAAGAACAAAAAACACCGAGCCATCTTCATCAATGTGTTTTGTGAGTTTAGGATCCAGTAATAAAGGCCTATTATTTTCATCCTTCTGGTCCATGATCTTGCGGATGCGTTTCAACTGCATCCATTGTTCGTAATCAGCACCTGCATCCCCGATAACATCGGCACGGAATCTGTAACTGATAAGTTTTTCTTCCTGATTATTTTCTGGTTGAGTCATAAATCCCCCTTATTATTTTTGGACCTGCTTTGATTGATCCAGAAGCTCAAAAAGCTTTGCGGAATCGGCGTTTTCCATATCGAAATGAATGGTCTTTCCGCGGCCACCTACAACACTGGTTTTCTGCTTTGTCTGTTCTGTTATATCAGAAATATTCTTTAGCTGAATAAGGAGAGCGGGTGTAACTTCCATAGCGGTATAATCTTCTTTCTCGTAATATGGCTTCTTAACGAAAAGCGGGTTATCAAGATTCAGGCGAACATTTGCTATCTGTGCCGGAATATCGAACTTCAACGCAAGTGCAGCAAGGCCTTCTTTCAAGCCTCCGGCAACTACTTCTTGCGAATCGCCAAGCGGCCATTGTTTATCGGAGATGACATGAGTTTTATCGCCGTACGCAGCGAATATGGAATATCCATCTTTCCCAGAAGTGATATTCAGTGAAGTTACGATAGGTTTATCAGACATTAAAGCCCCCCTGTTCTAATTAGAGGCAGATTTTAGCCCCTGAAAGGGCCTAGTCAAGGGCTAACTTGAGAAAAGTTAAGCAAAATTATGGGTGAAATCGCGCTTCGCTATTTTTTGGGGGCTTACCTCATGGTGATGACTTTCAAGACATTCATTTATATCGCTAAGTAATTCCAAAGTATTAAAAGGCCCGGTATGACGATGACCCTTTGATGCCATGTGCTGCAGCTCTTTTTCTGCCGCCGCAAGGCCACAAATTATCTGAAGCGGGTAGGTCATTTTAAGTTTTTTGTTATCGGAAGTAGGTATAATGTTACCCCTTACGAAGCTGAAATCTTCCTGTTCAAGCCTTTTATAGAAAACTTTAACCGCTACCACACCATCATCTTCCTGGGTAAGATCATGACGGCTTTTCATCAGTCCAGAATATTTTGCTTTGTAAGCATCTTTATCAATATTCTCTATCTCTTCCCTTGTATCTTCTCTGAATAATTTTATCGACTTCTTAAGTTTTAAATCGGTGAATTTATCAAGAGATAGAAGCATTACAGCGCTAACTTCTTTCGGATCGACCTTCAGGCCATTAATATAATTTTCGAGATCCTTATCTGTTTTTAAAGGGTGGTCTTTGGGCGCAAGAACACCTGCTATCACCCCCGCATTTTTGTAGAACATATCTATGTGAGTGTGTTCAAGATATATTATATCTTTTTCAGGAATTCCTATCTCTTCCATAACTTCACGATAGGCGGCACAACTGCGATCTTCCGGAACACGGTATGTAAGCTTTTGACCGTTAGGATAACTGGTGATATATTCATTGATCCGGCGATTACCGCCGCTTAATCCTATCTTGCCGGATTTATTGAGGTCGGGGTCCACCTTCTGGATCACCAGCAGGTGGGGTTTTCCATGATAAGGCACTAAAATAACTTCGTGACAGGGAAATCTTTCCACCCCTCTGATCGTTGCTTCATCGATATGATTTATTACGACGTTATTCACCCCTATACCCTCAAATCCATAATTTCAATTATACTAAAAATGAAGAGCCATTTCAAACTATAATTTCGTAGGATTCGGCACATCGCCGTAGACCTGCTTAGGGTCGAACACTTTTTCGCGTTCGCGGAAGATAAGTTCATCAGATTTTTTGTGATCGCCCGCAGTAGGAACCGAACGGTAGAAACATGAACGGTAACCAACGTGGCAGGAAGCATCTTTGCCTAAGAGTTCAACCGAAAGCCAAACGGCATCCTGGTCGTCATCTATACGCAGATCTTTTACAATTTGTTTGAAACCGCTATCAGCACCTTTGTGCCAAAGTATCTGACGTGAACGGCTGAAATAGTGAGCCTCGCCGGTAAGAATGGTTTTTTCCAATGCCTCTTTGTTCATGTAGCCAAGCATCAGCACTTCGCCGGTTGCGGCAAGGGTTGTTACAGCCGGGATAAGGCCGTTATCATCGAACTTCGGAGCGAGCTCTGTGCCCTCTTCAACCTGCTCGACGGAAATTCTCTTTTTAAATTCTACTTTTTCGCTCATTTTGATTTCGTTTTGTTGTGGGTTATATATAGTTTTTATAATGATTTAGTCAATTAGTACTTGGATATTATGCCAGGTACCTGGTAGTTATGGCAGATGAAGCTATATTAGAAGCCCCGCCACAAGGGCCCTTCTCGAGATTCCTCAATATCGGAAAGTATACCGATATCATGTTCGCCGTGGGCGTTTTCCTGATACTGGTAGTGATGCTTTTCCCTATAAACAAGGGTTTGCTCGATTTCCTGCTGAGTATCTCGATAACATTCGGTATTTTGATACTACTGAACGTTCTTTTCATACAAAGACCACTGGATTTCAATTCATTCCCGACCATCCTGCTGATCGCTGCGATCTTCAGGCTTTCACTGAACATTGCCACTACGCGCATAATACTTTCGGAAGGGCATAACGGTACTAACGCCGCTGGTCACGTTGTGGAGGCATTCGGTGTAATGGTGACCGGGGGTAACATTGTTATCGGTGCCATAGTTTTCATCATCATCACGGTGATAAATTTCGTGGTGATCACCAAAGGTTCTGGCAGGGTTGCTGAGGTTTCCGCAAGGTTCAGCTTGGATGCTATGCCGGGCAAACAGATGGCGATAGATGCTGATCTTTCTGCCGGGCTGATAGATGAGAATACAGCAAGAAAGCGCAGGAAGGACCTGCAGGATGAAAGTACATTCTACGGCGCCATGGATGGTGCCAGTAAGTTCGTACGCGGCGATGCCATTGCCGGGATAATCATTACGTTCGTAAACTTCATCGGTGGAATAATAATTGGCGTGGTGCAGAAAGACCTGAGCTTTACCCAAGCAACACACACATACACCATACTGACCATCGGTGATGGCTTAGTTTCGCAGATACCAGCGCTGATCATTTCAACCGCAGCAGGTTTATTAGTAACTAAATCCGGTGCGATCGGCTCATCAGAAAAAGCTGTGCTTGGCCAGTTAGGAAGATTCCCGAGAACCATGGCGGTAGTGAGTGGTATAACATTCTTCTTAGGACTTTTACCTGCTTTACCGACAATACCATTCTGGATGCTTTCTATCATGAGCGGCTTCGCTGCTTATTATATCGCAAAGAATCCGCTTATCGATGAAGAGAGCAAACAGTTCAAGGCCGACCAAGCGAAAGTGGATGAAAAGAAAAAAGCCGAAGAGGATGCGATGAGGCCGGAGAAAGAACTGGAAAAAGCGCTGAAAATAGATGTGATAACACTAGAACTTGGTTACGGCCTACTTTCGCTGATCAATTACGGCAAAGGCCAGAAGCTTACCGATCAGGTGAAAGCACTGCGTACGCAAATTGCTAAAGAACTTGGCTTCGTTCTGCCGAGTGTACGCATACAAGATAACATGCAATTACCGGCTAATGATTACGTGATCAAGATCAAGGAACTGGAAAGTGGTCGCGGTATGGTTTACCCAGATAAGCTGATGGTAATGAACCCGACCGGCGGAAAAATTGATGTACCTGGTGTTGATACCAAGGAGCCAACATTTGGTTTACCGGCAAAATGGGTGGAAGATAACAAGCGCGAGGAAGCAAGCTTCAAAGGCTATACAGTAGTGCACCCGCCTACTGTTATCACCACGCATTTAACTGAAGTGGTAAAAGAAAATATCTCTGAACTACTTTCATATTCCGAAACTAAAAAACTTCTGGATGGTATGGATGAGAGCCACAAAAAACTGGTGGAAGATCTGGTACCAGGGCAGATCTCTGTGGCAAGCCTGCAGAAGGTTCTGCAAAGATTACTGGCGGAAGCTATCTCTATCCGCGACCTGCCCACTATTCTGGAGGCTATTGCCGAGGTGGCAAAACTTTCGCAAAGCACGCTGCTTATTACCGAACATGTACGTTCCCGCCTGGCGCGCCAGATAAGCTACAGCCATGTTAACGAGAAAACGGAACTGCTAACGGTCACGCTTTCTCCTGCCTTCGAGCAGGCTTTCGCCGAAGCGCTTATCGGTCACGGCGAGGAAAAACAACTGGCAATGGCGCCTTCAAAGCTGCAAGATTTCATCACTAAAACCAGGAACACTCTGGAGAACATGGCAGTGAAAGGCCAAACGCCGGTGTTGTTGGTTTCGCCAACTATACGGCCCTATGTAAGGGCTATCATCGAGCGTTTCCGCCCACAAACAGTGGTGATAAGCCAGAACGAGATCTGGCCTAAGATCAAGATAAATTCTGCCGGGATCATTGGTTAGTTAGGCGTTTATTTTTCTGTAAAAACGGGTATAATATAAAAAAAGCAGCGAGGGTTTATGGATAAACAAGAAAATGAAATGGGACTGATAAAGTATACTCTGAACCTTTATAGGTATATTAAAAATCGTAATAAACCTACAACCCCTAATGTTCAGAATACATCTTCCGATGAAAAATCTTTGCCTCCTATTGTACAAGATGAAGCTATAGAGTTTTTAAAAGAAGAACGGCCAGGAAAGTATGATCCAGAGGCTAATATCCACCATGATAGACAAATTGGAGATCCCACAGGAGGTTTAGTTTATAACCACATGGATACTATCGAGGCTAAAGGCAAAAAAAAAGAAACCGCATTATAAGGCAGAGTTTGCATCGGTCCGAGCAACGGTATGCCATTTCTTATTGTTTCCCCAATTATTGCTTTACTTTAAGCATTTTTTTGTTAAAAGGGCCTATCTTTGTTTCTTGCCGCCTTCCCGACTCGGCCTTCTGGCCTCGCTGGACAAGCACCGCAAGTAGATAGAGATTACTTTAGATGTGACTACCAGTATATGGAATAGCATTTATTTCCTTGCCGCCTTAGCTCAGCTGATAGAGCAGCTGATTTGTAATCAGCGGGTCGGGGGTTTGAGTCCCTCAGGCGGCACCACTCTTCTTCTCCACACAATTCCTAAAAATCCAAAATAATTAGGTCTAGTAATGCGGTACATTATCTTTACCACGACTGGTTCAAGAAACTACGGCATGCATTGAAGATTCTCAATAGTTTTCAAAGGGTTATGGATGCTACAAATAATTTTTATTTCATTAACGATTTCTTAACCTTTTAATGGTATCATATAAGCATTAAAGGAAATCAAAAAGGTTATTTATGCCAACCGAAGACCAGTCAATAGATTTAACTCTCGATGAGCACGGTAGAATGAGCTCTGCGACATATAAAAATCCAAAATTTAACCTCACTGAAAAATACACTATATCGCCGAACAGAATGCATTCTGAAAAAACAAGCAATAGAGATCTGCCTTCCGACCCAATACCATCCAATGATGCATCTGTTGCTTATAATTGGGTAAATAGTATGGCCTCTGTCGAAGGAAGGGAATTAAAGGTAAACGGGAAAAAGGTCGGCAGGGAAGAGTTTGACCGGACTTTAATGAGCTCCAGGGCAATCGATGGTGTTAAAGTTGATGAGATCGAGCATATAAAAAACGCTGGCGGGGCATTAGCAGTAGAAGTAGCAGAAATGGTTAAAGATGGGGTTAACATTGATGAGTTCAAGAGAATTAAAGAACTTAATAAATCACTGCAAAAATAAAATATCACAAAGCACCCATTATTACTTCGAACGACACCCGTTACATTTGCAAACAAAAAAGCCCCACTATTTCTAGTGAGGCTTTTGTAATTACTCTAGGATAAAGTACTTATTATTTTGGAGTAACTCTTACAATGCCCTGTCCTGCAGAAGCATCGGAGGTACTGATCACAGTTATACCGCCCATTAGAACGATCAATGCTAGTATTGATAAGATTTTCATAAATTACTCCTGATTATTTGTTAATAATAGTTAGTAAAGTGCCAGCAAGAGTAGCTAGTGCCTGAAGTAGGCTATGAGATCATCTTAATGTCAAGAAAAATAATTTTACCAAAAATATAGAATGAGCTTTCTGAGGTTGTATAAAAAAATAAAAAATAATGGTGGATATACAGAATATATAGGCTTTAGCCTTATATAAAATCCACCACTATATCATCCCTCTAACCTTCTGAAGCAAATTTAAACATCTTTTTAATTACTACACAAACGGCCCCACGCTGCACCATATTTATCAAAGCATCGAGCTAATAAGCCAAAAATCACTCGTATATTTAAAATTTTAGTAAAAGTTATCACGATATTTTCTACTATTAATGGGGGGCTTTATAAGTTAAAATATAGGATAATATAATAGATAAAATGTCTAAAAAAGGCTTCACATTAATTGAACTGGCTATCGTACTGGTTATCATTGGATTGCTGGTGGTAAGCGTATTGCAAGGCCAGGAACTGGTTAAACAGGCAAGGATAAGAAAAGACCTCGCCAGTATCCAGGATTTCAGAAGAGCTATCGAGACCTTTAGATCGAAATACGATCAGCTGCCTGGTGATTTCGACCGCGCCGATACCTTATGGCCGGATTGTGTAAGCACGTCCGTAAACGCAACGGATTTCAATTGTAACGGCGATGGCGATGGAACATGGGGCATAACTGAAGGTATGCGCGTGTTCGAACATCTTGCCCGGGCTGAACTTATAAAGGGCAATTACAGATTGATAATAGGTGGCACAATGATAGAGAATGCGGTGAATAATCGCGATAATTATTCACCGATGCTGGAATCTACCGGACAGCATGTGTTAGTAAGTGGAAGGATCTGGTACCCGGCATTTTTTAATGCGACTGATACAAGCTATTTCCAATTTTTATTCGATTCGAATATTTTCTTTTCTGCAGCGGATGCTGCAAGTTAAAAGGTACAATTTATGAAAAGATATTTAAAATCACCGAAGTTATTGATAAGGGAAAATGGATATTCCCTGGCTGAGATATTCTTTTTATTATTTGCCTTGGGAAGCTTGGTCACTGGGGTTTCGCCAGATCAGAAGGCCTCTATAACCGAAGATGTTTACGCTATCGACCAGAAGCTAGATGACGGCAATGGCGCAACTGGCATTGTGCGGGCGGCGTATACCACCGAAATGGGGGCTGATCTGAGTGATTTTTGCGTGGATGGCAGCGGCGTTTATAGAATTACCGAAGACACACCTCTTATATGCAACTTCGTTATAAAATACTAATAATCTCTACCAAGAGATTGATTGGTTCAGTGAATCATACTATATACTTCTCATGCGAAAAGGTTTCACATTAATTGAACTGGCTATTGTGCTGGTGATAATCGGGCTGCTAGTTGCAAGTGTATTACAAGGGCAAGAACTTGTTGAACAGACACGTATACGTGCTGATATCAAGAGTATCAGTAGCTATAGAACTTCCATAGAAACCTTCCGGCTTAAATATGACGCCCTGCCAGGTGATTTCCCGCAAGCGCAAACTATTTGGAGTAATTGCGTGGACCTACCTATCGCTCTATTTACTTTTAATTCTACATGTAATGGTAATGGCGATGGTGAGCTTACTGTAGATGAAACCCTTTATGTATTTGAACATCTTTCACTGGCGGGATTGATACCTGGCAGCTATACCGCCTGGAACATAAACGATGATAGCGATTACAGCTTCAGCCCGATATTATCGGCAACCGGCCAGAATATAGCGTTCGTTAGCACTGCAAATGGCATAGTAGATCTGTCGTTTTTTGGCTTTCCCGATTCAGTGAACGCATTCTCATTCTTTTCCAATAGAGATCCGTATTCTGCGATTGTAGAGATGTTTGGCTTATGAAGATAAAATTCTCAAAAAAAGGTTTTACTCTCGCAGAGTTCTTTATTGTTATGATAGGTTTGGGAACCCTGTTCTCATCTTCCCTACCTGACCAAAAGGGCTCTACTGTACAGGCCGTATATACCCTGGATACAAAATTGGATGATGGCAATGGCGCAACCGGCGGCATGAGGGCACTTTACCACCCCATTTTGGGGACTGACGAAGATTTTTGCGTGGATGAGAACGGAGTTTATAAAATCAACGATTCTACCGCTACGATCTGCAATTTCCTGTTAAAATATTAAAAAATTCATTTCAGCAATTCGCTGCCGTAATGCACAGAATCAGGGAAATGCCTAATAGCCGGAGTGAATACTTCAGTGTATAGCGCGTGATTATTCTTTGCTACATCGAAAACTTTTTTCAGATCTTCTGCAGAAGCTGGTGTGGGCGCAAGCTCTGAGTAACCGGGCCTTTTCATGCCAACGCCATATTGCACGCTTTCAAGCTGGAAGGCAACCAGCCCGCCCTGCTGCGATACCCGAGTGAGATACTGATAATGCTGGCTTGGTTTTTTTCCGTATATACTGGTGAGCGCATCGAACTGGACGATGAACCTATCTTTATAATTGCTAAGCCCGTGCTGGATTATCTTCCAGATATAATCTGTTTTCGGGAGCGCACCTACCCTTCCCCGTTCATCTATTTTTGGCAGGGCATTCCTTTGCGGAATGATATCCAGGTTAAGATACTTATCAGGAAAAGCCGCGGCATAAATATCGATTATATGTTCTACAGCATTTTCAAGAAGCTGCGGCCTATAGCCTGCCTGTGCCCATATTGCGGATGCTTCGGTAGTGGTGCAGACCTTATTGGAAAGATGGTCTTCAGCCGGAATGCGCAACTCTACAGTAGAGCGGTTTACCCCACTTACCTTGATATTGGCGAGCGCAGCATAATAATCGGGATGCTCACGCAGATGCGCTGCAAGTGCATTCACGAAATTTCCCCAGAGCTGTACATATTTATCTTCCCAAGGAGCTGGCATGGAAAGTTCATTACATTGCTGGCCTTTGCCTTCATGATGGATCTCGATGAAATCATACTTCTGCAATCCCTGCTGATAGACCCATGCCGGGGTAAATTTACCAGCACCAACCGCGATGGAATATTTCTTACCAGCCTTAACTACAGGAGCGATGATACTATCAAGTAATTGCCAGTTATACTGATCTGGCGCTGGCTGAAGTTCATCCCAGTGGAATGGCAGGAAGGCGGCGGATATATCGGGGTTTTTTAGTATATCACCTGGAATAGGTTTTGTTTTGCCGGTGGATTCAACCACGTAAATACCGCGCGGAGGCGGCTGCAGCCCGGCAGCAAAAGCAGAAGGAGCACCAGCCGTTAATACAAGTAGAAGAAATAATGTAAGAATATTTTTGAGCATGCCAGATATTTACCGTTCTGGCATAAAAAATCTATATGGGTTTAGATATTAGTACTGATCCTCAGCAGAGCCGGCAGCAGGGGCAAGCTTGTTCAACTCGTTGGCCAGGCCTTTGGTGCGTACATCAGCAGGCAGCTGGAACGGATCACGCTCTGCAGTTTGCTTGAAAGTTTTTGAATCATCGTTATCGCCGGCATAGGCCTGCGGGATCACCGATAATGTAAATGTAAGCAGTAATAATGCTAATTTTTTCATATTCACCCCACCTTAAGTTTAGAGGCCGGTTATAGCACGTTTTAAAGGGAAGGTCAAAGGGAATGGTGGGATTAAAATTTTATGATTGCCGGGCAAGATGGCAGCAGCGCATCATAAACCTCGGTATTATGAGAGGAATCATAGGAGCTGAAATCCTGGACAGCAGTGGTACAGGCAGATAACACCCGACCTGCGAACGGCTTGCCATCATCGAATATGGTATCGAGCGTTCTGGCATCTTCCCCGGAAAGCGAGCTGGAATCGGCAGCCGAAAGACAGCCGATACTGGTATTAGCGCATACAAATGCCCCGCCTGGAGCTATCATACCTGGGCCGCTAAGAGTACCGAACTGGTTATATTGGTAAAGGAATTCCGCACCGCCAAGGGTAGTTACCGGATAACCGCAATCTTCAAATAATGAACGGATCGCACCTGCTGCCGGATTAAGATAACAATCTTGTTTCTTGGAGTATTGCTTATACAACTCCGCCTGTCCCATATGTTCGAACGCGAGCAGATTTTCGTAAAGGATGCTTCCACTTTGGAGTAAAGGGGTTATCTCACCATCACCGTTACCGTTATCAAGTGAAGGAGAAATGAACTGCTGCGCCTTATTGCAATCGCCGGGAGTACAATCGAACTTGAGCTGGAAGGCAAGATAGGCTCTTTTCATATCTTCCGCTTCGATCATTATTTTATGGATCTGAGCTACTTTTATAAGTTCTGCGCCCTTAATGATACCAGCAACCAGCACGCCAATGATCACTAATACGATGGCCAATTCAACAAGGGTAAAACCTTTCTTCATTTTTTACTTTTCTCCAGTGACCACAAGCGCGAACACACCTTTAGGACGATCGAGCGGGAATATTTTTGCCCCTGCTGAACCAAGGCTGATAAGATTGGTGTTATCGTTAGCGAGAGAATCAGCTATTTTGCTTAAGGCTTCTTTCGTGAACCGGCTAGTATTCAGAAGATCAGGGTATAGTTTGTGCTCTACATCATTCGATGACATATAATTATCGGCAAACTGGGAATTATAGAAGAATATTTTACCATCTTGGCTCAGCAAACAGTAGCTTTTTGTATAATTAACTAAAGATTGCGAAAGCGAAAGGCTGAGGAATTCCGTACCGTTCATAGTATTTTTCAGTTTCTTTACCAAGAATATACTGTATCCCGCCAGCACAAAAAAGCTGATGAACATATATTGTACTATGTATAAGAAACTGAATTCCTGGCCGGGAGCTTCCAGCAGGACATCGGCAAAATACACCATTAATACTATGTAGGTTACCAGCAATAGGCCAAACAGGTAGAAGAGCCAGTTTGGGAACTGTTCGTGTCCACGATTGGTGAATCCGGTCACAGATTTTATGATGGAATGATAATCGTTCCTATCAATGAACCTTCTCGGTGAAGGTTTCTTTACGGCAGCTTCGTTCATACATACCTCTTGGTTGACTGGATTCGTGATTATCACCGAATATTTAAAGAGTGGTCAAGATATTTTAGCAGATGGAGAGGTTACACATCTATTTTATCGTACAGGTTGCCAAGAAGCTGCGACTGCTCCTGAATGAACCTGAAACGGAATTCCGGCTTGCGACCCATCAGGTTATCAACAAGCTGCGAAGTAGTAAGGTTAGAGGTGGTTGAGCCTTCGCCGTTCTCATTCTGGGCACCCTCTTCTACTAAACTTATACCATCATCATTGATGGTTACTTTTAGCAGGGTGCGTTTTTTACGATCCATAGTTGTTTCTTTTAACTGCGGCGGGGTCATTTCACCAAGACCCTTGAAGCGGCCAACTTCTATTTTCTTTTTACCGCCGTTGGAAACTTCATCGATAAGTTTCAAACGTTCAGCATCAGTGCGCGCGTAGAATGTTTCCTTGCCGTTACCAATACGGAATAGCGGTGGCTGCGCCAGATATAAACGGCCCTCGTCTATCAACGGACGAAGCTGACGGAAGAAGAATGTCATAAGCAGAGAGGCAATGTGCGCGCCATCAACATCGGCATCGGTCATGATAATGACTTTGCCGTAGCGAAGTTTGGTAGCATCGTAACCGTTAGGTGAAACACCAAGCGCGGTGAAGATATCTTTTATCTCCTGGTTAGCGGTGATCTTTTCATCGCCGGCATTGGCAACGTTCAGAATTTTACCGCGGATAGGAAGAATGGCTTGTGTGTTACGATCGCGAGCTTGTTTTGCAGAACCGCCTGCTGAATCACCTTCTACGATGAACATTTCAGTTTCCTCGATGGATTGCGAAGAACAATCGGCAAGCTTGCCGGGCAGACGTAATTTTGAAGTTACAGTTTTACGCGAGGTCTCCATTAATTTTTTACGGTTCAGACGCTCTTCCATACGCGTAACAACCAGATCGAGTATCTGATTTGATGAAGCAGTATCGGCAACTAAGAGGTGATCGAAATTATCTTTTACCGCATTTTCAACTAAACGAGTGGCTTCCTGAGATACAAGCTTTTCTTTGGTTTGACCCTGGAAGTGAGGATCGCGGTAGAACAAAGAAAGAACGAATACGCCGGAATCGATAACATCGTCAGAAGTAATTTTTTCAGCCTTTTTATTGCCAAGCTTTGCGCCGTAATCGCGCAGGGATTTTGTAAGCGCGGAGCGGAAACCATTTTCGTGAGTACCACCTTCAATGGTTGGAATTGTATTACAGTATGAGAAACCTTTCGGTTCGCAATCAGGTGAGAATGATATCGCCCACTCCACTTTGCCTTTTTTCTCGGCCAGTTCGGTTTCGCCGCCATACGGGCCTTTACCTAATATAACATTGCCTTTGGTCTGGTCGGCAAGGAAATCCCGGATACCATTGGCGAAGAAGATGACTCCTTTCGCAGGAACTTCGGAACCTTCAGAGATAAGTTTAGGATTACATTCCCATTTTATTTTTACGCCTGAATATAGATACGCCTTCGATTTTGCTAAAGTATAGATGCGCTCAGGGGAGAATTCCACTTTTGGCCCGAATATCTCTTCATCAGGATGGAAGGTAACTTTTGTACCAGAGCCTTTGCCAGCTGATGCTTTTGAAGTAAGCTTGGTGACCGCATGGCCTTTGGAATATTCCTGAGTATATAATTTACCTTCACGCAATACTTCTACAGTAAGTTCAGATGAAAGTGCGTTCACCACCGATATACCAACACCATGCAGACCACCTGAAGTGGCATAGGCCTTGTTCGAGAACTTACCGCCGGAATGCAGCATGGTAAGAATAACTTCAAGCGCGGATTTTGCGGGATATTTCGGGTGTTTATCGATAGGGATACCACGGCCGTTATCAGCAATCATCAGAGTTTTGCTATCGAGCAGATGAATAACGATTTCTGTAGCATGACCGGCCACAGCCTCGTCCATCGAGTTATCAAGGACCTCACCCACCAAATGGTGATAGGCAGCCACATCGGTGCCGCCAATATACATGCCGGGACGTTTCCTAACCGCCTCTAAACCCTCTAAAACCTCGATATCTTTAGCGGAATAACTATCCCCACCAGCTTGTCTTTTAGTCTTAAGCCTAGAATCTTTAGATTTTTCAATAGGTAAACTCGAAAATAAATCTTCCATAAATTAATTTCTTGAAGCCTAAATATCTTTGCACTATATACGGTGCCACTAAACAAAAAACAAGGAAATTCCTATGGAAAATACGAATAATAAATTAGGCACCAAAATTCTTATCGCATTAGTTCTTATCGAACTTATCTATATCATATTCGGTAGTGGCGGCAGCGCTCCTAAAGGCGCAATGGAAAGAGATTACGGCGGCGATGTTATCGCAAAAGTAAATGGCGATTCTATCAAGGAAGAAGAATTCCGTGAAAGACTTGATTTCATAACAGGTGGCCGTGGCGCCAGCATCAACTTCGGCAATATCGACGAGAAAGGCCTGGAAGCTCTTGCTAAGGAAGTTTATGTTCAAAGATTAGTTCTGAAAGAAGCTATGAAAGCCGGCGTTCAGAAAGATAAAGAACTGAAAAACAAAGTAGCTAGCCTGGTTAACACTATCTACAAAGAAAAGTTCCTGGAAAATATCGCTAAGAAAGATATCACTGACGAGAAGATCAAGAAAACCTATGAGGACCTGGTTGCTAAAGCTAAGAACTCTAAACAATATAAAGTTAAACACATTCTTGTGAAAACTGAAGCTGAAGCGAACGAAGCTAAAACTAAGATCGCTGGCGACTCTAAATTCGAAGATGTTGCTAGACTTGATTCTATTGATAAAGCTTCTGCTGCTAAAGGCGGTGACCTTGGTTACATCTTCCCTGAAGAATTCGTAAAAGAATTCGCTGAAGCAGTTAAGAAAGCTCCTCAAGGCGAAGTTGTTGGCCCGATCAAAACTGAATTCGGCTACCACCTAATTTATGTTTCTGATAGTAAACCAGCTGAGATAGTTGCTTTCGACCAAGCTAAGCCTAGGATCGAAAAACAACTTGGTTCTGATGCAGTAAAAGCTTTTGTTGAAAGCATTTCTAAAGATCTTGAGATCAAGATCGTGAAAAAGCCTGAACCAACTAAGCCAGCTGATGCGAAAGCAGCGGCTCCTGCAGCTAAGGCTCCAGCAGCTCCGGCTAAAACTGAAGAGAAGAAATAATTTAACTAGCTAAGAGCTAAGGGCTAAGAGCTAAGAGGGTATTTAACTTTTAACTCTCAGCTGTAAGCTCTTAGCTCTAAGCTAACATGACATCGAACATCAACATAGCAACATACGCAGTAGAGGAAGCCAAGAAGAACGGGGCTTCCGAAGCTGATGCTATCATTGTTGAAGCTGCCGACACCTCCTTCCGTACCCGCCTTAGAAATTTCGAGAATGTTGAAAGATCTGAATCGCGCGATCTTGGCATACGCGTATTTTTAAAGGAAAAAGCTGGCTACAGGGCTGCGGTGATCTCTACTAACAATCTGCAAAGAGATAATATAAGCGAGACAGTAAAACGTGCCATCAACCTCGCAAAAATGGCGCCAGCGGATGAACATGCACGGCTTGCTGAAAAAGGTGAGTACACCAGCGATATAAAAGACCTGCAAACTTTCGATAGCGCTGAAGCTTCTACCGAAGAATTAAAAGGCTGGGCACTTGAGGCGGAAGATGCAGCCCTTTCGGTGAATGGAATTACAAATTCGGAAGGCGCGGATGCATCTTTTTCTACCGCAGAAACAGTGATGGTAACCTCTAAAGGGTTCTCCGGCGTTTACAAGAATTCAGGTTTCAGTATCTCCGTTTCGGTTATCGCCGGCAAAGACATGGAAATGGAAACCGATTACGAATATAGTTATGCAAGATTCAAGAAAGATCTGGCAGCCCCGAAAGATGTAGGCAGAAAAGCAGGCGAAATCACCATTAAAAAATTAGCACCCAGAAAAATAAAAACGTGCAGAGTACCTATAATATTCGACCCAAGAGTTTCCAAGGGCATACTTTCATCTCTTTCCGCAGCGATAAATGGATCTTCGATCGTAAAGAAATCCAGCTTCCTGGCGGAAAAAATGGGTGAAAAAATATTCCCGGATTTCATAAATATATATGATGACCCTACCATAGCGCGCGGGCTTTCAACCGAGCCTTTCGATGCTGAAGGCGTTCGCGGCGAGAAAATGGCGCTGATCGAGAACGGTGTTCTGAAGAACTGGATACTTGATATACGTTCGGCTACAAAGCTGGGATTAAAAAGTAATGGTCGCGCAAGCCGCGGTATCTCTTCTAATCCAAGTCCCTACTCTACCAACGTTTACATGAACGCAGGAAAGATATCTCCGGCGGATATGATAAAAGACATAAAAGAAGGTTTGTACCTGATGGATGTTTTCGGCATGGGCGTGAATAACGTTACCGGCGATTACAGCCAGGGCGCGAGCGGCTACTGGATCGAGAATGGCGAGATAGCTTACCCGGTTTCGGAGATCACGGTTGCGGGAAATTTACTGGATATGTTCAAGAATATCACTCCGGCGAATGATCTTGAATTCAGATATTCAAAAAATGCTCCGACATTATGCATCGATGGAATGACCATTGCAGGGAGTTAGACTTCCATGAAATTCACTATAGAAAATAGATCTGGTAAGGCGCGGAATGGGACGCTGGAAACCGCACATGGGAATATTCTGACCCCTGTGTTCATGCCGGTTGGAACTGCGGCAACAGTGAAAGCGACCACAGTTGATGATCTGGAAAATTTGGGTGCGCAGATAATTCTTGGAAATACTTATCATTTGATGTTACGCCCCGGCGCGGAACAAATTGCTGAACTTGGCGGGCTACATAAATTCATGAACTGGGATAGACCCATACTAACCGATTCAGGCGGATTCCAGGTGATGAGCCTGAGTAAGATAAGAAAGATAAAAGAAGAAGGCGTAAAATTCCAGAGCCATTTAGATGGCACGGAATATATGCTTTCACCAGAAGCATCGATAGAGATACAAAGGTTGCTTGGTAGTGATATCACCATGATATTCGATGAATGCACACCCTTCCCCGCTACGCATAAACAGGCGAAGGATTCTATGGAGCTGAGTTTACGCTGGGCCGAACGCAGCAAAAAAGCTTACCAGAAAAAAGAAGGCCACGGATTATTCGGCATTGTGCAGGGAAGTATATTTGAAGACCTGAGAATAAAATCAGCAGAAGAATTAGGCAAAATGGATTTCGATGGCATGGCAATAGGTGGCCTTGCAGTAGGCGAAGGCCAAGAAGAAATGTTCCGGACACTTGATTTTACCGTGCCGGCAATTGCAGAAAATAAACCGCGATATTTAATGGGCGTTGGAAAACCTTTGGATATTATCGGCGCGGTGATGCGCGGCGTGGATATGTTCGATTGCGTTCTACCGACACGTAATGCAAGGAACGGACAGATATTCACCCGACATGGCGCGATAAATATTACCAACGCGAAATATGCAAATGATGCTTCGCCGGTTGATGAAGATTCTCCGATCAAGGCTTGTAATACATATTCGAAGGCTTACCTTAACCATCTGATGAAAGCGAATGAGATACTTGGTTGTATGTTGTGTACGCAGATAAATCTGTATTTTTATATCAATATGATGAGCGAGATCAGAGAGGCGATAAAGCAGAACAGGCTGGAAGATTATTACAAAGAGATGAAGGAAAACTACTCTAAATCAGAAGAATAAGCATATTTTAGGCCGGTTCTATTTACTTGATTATTAACAGATTTTTTGATATAATAAGATAATATAAGGAATATTTTATGAGCGGCGGTGGCGGAGAAGGCCCAAATTTAGCGGCCCAGCAACAGGCGATGAACCATGGTAAGAAAGGTGGTACCGCCGGGTACGACCTGAATTCTATCTTTGGCAGAAACGCAGATGCAGCAACTACCGTTATGCAAGGCCATGATGTTACATTCACTCATGATGTGCATATGTCTTCCAGCATGCAGGAAATTATCGAATCTTTAAAAAGCCATGCTTCCACGGCTTCTTCAACAGGCGGTGAAGGCAGTGGCGGTGGTGGTGCAGCTACGAATGTTTCATACGCAGATCTGGGCGCTCACTCTGGCCCTATTCTAAACACATCCGCTTCTCAGCAAAGCATGGTTGAACTTGTCGGCGGTAAGAATCGCGGCAGTAGCGGCGGTGATGATCACGGCAGCCGCGGGGTTTAACCCGGCAAAATCTTCCGGCAAAATTTGCCGATAGGGGTTTTTCTGAAAACTTCCTTCCTATAACTACCTGATTTTCCAAACTCAAATATGCAACAGCCTGTTGGCACGAATCCCGCTTTATTAAAAGGTGGATTAGTGGATTTTATTATGGACGCAAGTATCATAGCATATGCAGGTCAGAAGAATCTGTTCGACAGGTTCGAGGTTCTTTCCAACAATATAGCGAATGCAAATACATCTGGTTTCAAGGCAGACCTTTCGGTTTACATGAAACCGACCGGCAATATAAATGGCCAGCCTAACCCGCTGCCAGCTCTTAAATCGGCGGTCGATCTTTCCCAAGGCGGCTTACGAGCTACCGGCAGGCAGATGGATGCAGCGATACAGGGCGATGGCTTCTTCCAGGTGGATACGCCGCTTGGCCCAAGATATACACGTTCGGGCACTTTCTTTACCGATGCATCAGGCGCGCTGGTGACCAAAGAAGGTTACTCAGTTGTAGGCGATGGCGGCCCGATAACACTGAACCCGGAAGATTACACAATAAAAATAGGTGAAGATGGAACTATCACTGCTACCACGCTTACCGGCGAAGAAGTTCGCGGAAAGCTGGGTGTGTTCAAATTCGCCGATAAATCACAGTTGGAAAAAGTGGGCAATACCCTTTTCAGAAGCGAAGGTGAACCTGAAACAGCAGAACCAGTGATAGATTACAAGGTAGCACAAGGAATGGTTGAGGATTCGAACGTGAACCAGATCCAGGAAATGACCAACCTGATAGATATAAGCCGTAGCGTACAGAATATGGCAAGAATAATTCAAGACGAAGACCAAAGAGTAAGAACTGCAGTTCAGAGAATTGCAGGAACAAGAAGTTAATAATGGAGTGATTTTATGGTAATGAGAGCCGCGGAGATAGCAGCAACAGGGATGAGCGCACAGCAGCTCAACGTTGAGGTAATTTCGAACAACATCGCGAACTTAAATACGACAGCATATAAACGCAGGCTGGCTGAATTCCAGGATCTGCTATACCAATCGCTTAACCGCGATGTCGGCACGCAATCGACCGTAGGCGGAAACGTTCCACCAACAGGTAACTTGGTGGGCCTTGGTGTAAAAACAGGTGGTATATTCCTGAATACCGGGCAAGGAACTTTAGTTCAGACCGGCGCTACTTACGATCTGGCCATTCAAGGCAAAGGTTATTTCAAAGTAACCGATGCCAATGGTAATATATTCTACACACGCGATGGCAGATTCAGCCCTGATCAAAACGGTATATTAGTGAACGCTCAAGGTTATACGCTTGAGCCTTCTATCACTATCGACCCGAACGCGACCAACGTAACGATAAACGCACAAGGTGAAGTGATAGAAACTATTCCGCCTACCCCAACCCCAACCAATGCCGGCAGGTTAACGCTGGTGAATTTCATCAACGAGACCGGCTTACGTCCTGAAGGTAACAACCTTTTCTCGGAAAGTGAGGCTTCCGGTACGCCGGTTGAATCGAACCCGGGTGAGATAGGTTTCGGTACTTTACAGGCTGGCTTCATCGAGAATTCGAACGTAGATGCGGTTTACGAGATAACACAGCTGATCACTGCACAGCGTGCTTACGAGCTTAACTCGCGCGTGATATCAACCAGCGATGACATGCTGAATGCGATAAATAATATAAGGTAGTTTATGAAAAGCAGATCTAAATTATTTGTTTTACTTGCGCTTGTACTAGCCAGCACTTCAGCGAATGCTGAAAATTTCCTGATGGCGGAGAATACTAATGATCCGGTCTATACCGGCGATGCAAATGATGTTGCCAACCAGGACGTAGCTGATTCGCTGACCAACAGCTTGATAAACAGCGCTGCTACCACTGCAAATGAGCAAGTAGAAGGTAACTCCCTGCCCCAGGAAACCCTGGCGACAAGAGATGTATCGGTTAAAAGATTCTTCCTGAAAGATTGCCAGGAACCGCTTACTGAAAGAGTTTCTGATCAACTAAGCGAAAATAATCTGGCGCTGGATAATCTGAGCTTCAAAAGAACTGATGGACAAAGATCTTTCACCTACGATCAAGTAAAGAACGTACAGCTTAAAACACAATTTTCCGTTTCATCGTTAGAGGTGAACGAGAATGAAGGCCGCTTCAGCGCGGTGCTGAAGCCACAAAGCGGTTCATATAAAATAGAAGTAAGCGGCGATTATAATCTGAATCAGAAGGTTCCTGTGCTTTCACATAATATCGGCAAAGGTGAAAAGATCACCCAGGATGATATTGAACTGAAGGCTACTGAAATAAGCCAGATACCTGGTGGAAGCATAACTGAAGTTAATAATATAATCGGTAAAACAGCTACCCATGGTCTGAATAAAGGTAAGATGGTATCAGGTGAAGATATCAGGGACCCGATAACTATTTCCAAGAACAGTACCGTATCGGCAATTTTCAGAACAGAATCGATAGAAATTAAAGCCCTTGCCGTGGCATTAGAAGATGGCAGTGCCGGCGATATAATCCGTCTAAAAAACTTCGATAGCGGCAAGGTGTTCAAAGCCATAGTTCAGGACGATGGATCGGTACTTATTGGTACCAGTACAAAAGAATTCACAGCGAGTTTACCTTCCGCTGATGATGCAGATAACTTTAATTAATATAGAGGCTTATTATGAGAACCTATAGTAAAACATTAAGCATAATTTTGAGTTTCAGCGCTCTTGTTTCCGCATGCTCGACCAGTCAGGTTGACAGGCTGGAATGGGTAGGCAAACAACCCCCTATGTCACCGGTGCAACCGAAGAGCCAGACCGAACCAATTGTGTGGCCAATCGTGAAAGAAGAAAAGATAAGTTATTCATCGGCAGCTTCTCTATTTGATAGCCAGTCAAAAGCATTCTTTAAAGATCAGCGTGCGAAGAAAGTTGGCGATATACTTACAGTAAAAGTTGAGATCAACGATCAGGCAAAACTTGATAATAAGACCGAAGCAAAAAGACAGGAAACAGATAAGACCGGTGCACCGAGCGTATTCGGACTTGAGAACAAGCTTATCGGATGGCTTCCTGGCAAGGGCGACCCTTCAAACCTGATAGATACCAGCGCACAGGTGAATAATAAAGGTGAAGGTAAGATCGACAGGAAAGAGATAATCAAGACCGACGTGGCGGCGGTTATCACCAACATCATGCCAAACGGTAATATGGTGATCTACGGCAGCCAGCAGGTGAATGTGAACTTCGAACAACGTGAACTAACAGTGCAAGGCGTTATCCGCCCGCAGGATATTTCACCGGCTAACGATGTGAAATACAGCCAGATAGCTGAAGCAAGAATTTCATACGGCGGCGCAGGTATAATAAGTGATATTCAGCAGCCGCGTGTTGGCAGCCAGGTGCTTGATATCCTAAGTCCGTTCTAGATTGCCTTCCATAACCTTTTCGAATTTTGCCCGACGTTGTTGTCTTTCTTCGAGATAGCCAAGCGGTCCTTTGAATTCAAAGTTATAGGCTTTTTCTAATTCTTCATGAACGGTTTGCATATCAGTCTGAGAAATTGCTATCGCATCTACATTTCCTAGCCCATCATATGCTTTAGATCTTACATGGCTAATAAGGGCGGCAGTGTCTTCCTTTATCCTGAAAGGCTCGGCATTGTTAACGTTCTGCACTATATGTTCGATACCTTTATAGATCATGTTAGTTATTACACGCGCACGAAGATCGATACCTTCTCTACCCATTTCTTTATCATAATATTCCTGAACCTTGGTTAGATCGGTGGGAGCTATGGCCTGATAACGCTGCTCTATTCCCCGCTCACAAAACTTACCGTAAACATCCTCAGATGTAGGAAGGAGTTTCATAGTATAAGCGCCACGTGAATGGCCCCCAACCTCAACATTGAACTTTACATAAATGTTGTTTTCTTCAACTTTCAAACCCTCGATCATATAATTCAAAGGCTGGCCGAGGAATTTTCTGATAGTTGGGATATCATTTATTTTATCGAATTTCAGATCATCTCCGAGTTTACGACCTTCTTCTATTATGTAACCTTCCGGCTTCGCGTTAGCATTAATTATTACCTTATCGCCTTCAATCGTGATTGGGCAATGTTCAAGAGACCAACCATTCGTTTTTAACGTTTGCCTAGGCCTTGGCGGAGGAACGCCTTCCTTTGCCGGCTCTGGCGGTGGCGCCACATAAGCAAAGTTCGCTTCGATATGTTCTTTAACCTGCTCTGCAGTTAATTTTACTTTTTCATTTGTTGTCATAGTCGTTCTCCTTTTAATTTTGAGCGGCAACCAAGCCATGCTCAGGGTCAAAAATATTGATATCCCTAGCATTGACTAGTTGGTGTAGCTTTTTTTCCGGACTCATTAATTAATACCCCATTAGATAGATGTATTTTGCCTTTTTTCTTATTTTATTTCAAGTAGAATAGCTATAATAATGATAAAAAAGGATTGCCTATGCTAATACCCAAATTACCTTTGGTCGGAAAAACACCAAAAGCCGATATTGTTATAACAAAAAACAAAGTAGTATATGCGCTGATAATAGCCCTGGCGCTGTTCTGCGTACTTAAGGTTTCCCTCTCGAGCAGGCTAGCTAAAGAGCTGATAAATGCTAATGCAACCATAGTTCTTTCACAGATCAAAAGCCTGGATGATACCGATTCCTTCAACAGATATTTTACCAGCGGCGCATTCTGCGGCTGGAAAATAGAAAAAATACCTGGTGGAACTACCAGCTCACCTGATTTTGAGAAAACTTCATTAGACCAGACCAATCTTGGTAAAGATTACAAGATCGGCGATATCACCTATAATTTTACATTATGCCTGAGTGGGTTTGATAGCGTGGATGCCTCGGCAAACCGTCAGTTTGTGATGATCCTTCTGATAACTGCAGCGATAATATTTTTACTAAATTTAAAACCAACTACAAATGAAAAGAAAATACCAAACGCTTAAGAAAGGCGATACGGTTGATATAATTGCCCCTGCATATGGAATAAAACCCCAGGAAGTAGAAAGAATAAAAGAGTATATCAGAAGTATCGGGCTAAAGCCGCGCGCGCCGAAAGACCTGCTTGCAGGCGATATAATAAAATCGGCGCCAACTGCGGTAAGGTTCAGGCATCTGAAAGATGCCCTGACCAACAAGGAATCTAAAGCTGTGTGGGCGATAAAAGGCGGCAGCGGCAGTCCGGAACTTATTCCCCTGCTCGCAAAAATAAAAAAGCCGGCGAAACAGAAGTTATTCATCGCGTTCAGCGATACTACCTCGATACATTTCTTCCTGAACCAGAGCTGGGGCTGGCAAACTGTGCATGGCCCGATATTGTGGCAGATCGCCCGAAAGAGGATCGATGATAGAAGTATAAAGCAGGTTGAGAATATTATTTTCGGCAAGGATTATAAAAGAGATTTTAAACTGACGCCGGTGAACAAGCCTGCGAAGGTGAAAAAGAAAATAGCAGCAGATGCCTTTATTGGCGGTAATTTAAAGCTGGTACAGTGCAGCATTGGAACCATGTGGCAGATACAGGCCAAGAACAAGATATTGCTGTTCGAGGATATAAATGAAAAGCCGTACCAGCTGGATAGGATACTGGTGCATATACTGCAAAGCGGAATGGTAAAGGATGCGGCGGCGATAGTTTTCGGCGATTTTGAGGGCGGCGAGGAAGAGATGGATATGCCTTTGATCGAAAAAGTTCTACAAAGCTTTGCCGCGCAGTTAAATGTGCCGGTATTCAGAACTTCGGGCCTGGGACATACAAAAACTAACTATGCGGTACATTTCGGCGTTCCTGCGGAAATAAAGGGCAATAAGCTGATATTGGCGAAGATCTAAGTTCTCCCTTGATTTTTGACCCATTTTGGGTATAATCGCCCCCTACTATGGATGGGTTTAACTGAAATTCGGTTGTAACATATTGAAATATAATGGATACACACCGTTAACGATTTGTTAACCTTTTTGTGGTATAATAGAATGAGTAATGTTGAATCTATTTTGATTGTGGAAAAAAATAATATGCCGCATCCGGTACAAGTACAGACCTACAAAGATATCATGAGCCTTTATGATAATATCGAGGCCGTGGTAAAACTTGCTCAGAAATACAACGATCAGGCAGATCCTTATATAGATCACCTGCAGAAACTTGTTGATAATATTGAAAAAAACCTTGATGTTATGATGAATAACTTCTTAAAGTACGTTGAAAGCGGTAAAGGCCTTTCAGGTGTAGAAAAAATGAAAATTGAAAAGGCTGCAAAAGAACTAAGTATCTCTATCCAGCAATTTCTAAATAAAATTAATCACTAACAGGGGGGACTACAATGGCTAACGAATTTAAAGACGGAGCAAATCAGCAATTAACTGAAGCTCTTGATGTAATTAAAGCGATCGAATTAAGAACGCCTGAGCTTCATAACATTTCAAACCCGGGCACTCACAGCCGCGGTGGCGAAACTAAATAATTTCTGATAATTTCCGAATTAAGTAAGAGTTTTAAACTTCCGAGAAGCTATTTGCCGTTGCTCATGGCTTTGATTATTTCGATGATATGGCGACGTTTCGCATTATCTTTAATCTTATAATATTCACGCACCAGCGTTAAGGTTTCCTTCGATTCAAATATATCCGGCTTAGCAAAACCACCAGCATCACTTTCAGCGAAGGTAGGTTTCTTGCCACCTTCCTTCAGATCAAGGTCTTTGAAGAAATAAGATATATCGGTAGTTAATATGCGTGCAAAATCGATCAGCCTGGCGGCAGAAATTCTGTTTATTCCCTTTTCGTACTTCTGTACCTGCTGGAAAGTTATGCCTGCATCCTGGGCAAGAGCATTCTGGCTTATACCCTTCATGTTGCGCAGTTGCCTGAGCTTTTTGCCGATCTGTATGTCTACTGGTTCAGTCATCTAATCCCGCCCAAAATACTAATAGCGTTTCATTTTAATACAACATAATTATTCGCTCACCATTTACAAGAGAAAACACTAAAAAAATATCGAATAACCTAGGGTTTTCCTAGGACATTCGATCAAAACCTAGAGTTTAAATTGATCCCCAAGATAAACATCTTTCACCGCCTTAGAGCGGATGATCTTCGAAGGAGCGCCCTCCTCTAAAACCATGCCATCATGTATGATATAGGCGCGGTCTACAATCGATAAAGTTTCACGTACGTTGTGATCGGTGATAAGCACGCCGATCCCTCTATCTTTTAATTTCGCTATCAGGTTACGAACTTCTGCAACTGCAATAGGATCGATACCGGCAAGCGGCTCATCGAGCAGCATAAAGAGCGGATCGGAAGCAAGTGCACGCGCGATCTCAACACGGCGACGTTCGCCACCTGAAAGCGCAACCGCAGGAACGTTATGCAAATGTGTGATAGAGAACTCTGCGAGCAGATCTTCCAGTTTGCGCTGACGGTTAATAGCCGAAGGCTCGGTAATTTCAAGGATGCACATGATATTCTGCTCGACCGTCATACCGCGAAAGATCGATGCTTCCTGCGGCAGATAGCCAAGGCCCATACGCGCACGCTGGTACATTGGCAAGTAGGTGATATCTTTGTTCTTGAGTAATATCTGGCCGTAATCGGGCTTGATCAGGCCCATTACCATGTAGAATGTAGTGGTCTTCCCTGCCCCGTTCGGACCAAGGATACCTATTGCCTCGCCGGAATTAAGTGAGAATGATATATCGCGCACAGCGGGCTTATTGCCATAGGTCTTGCCCAGGTTCTTTACTTCCAGGCCAACAAATTCTTCTTCACCAGGGGCAATCTCGCGGCGCTTCAGAGGGCGCCTAGCAGTTAAGCTCTTTACGTTAGATCCACCTGATTCGCCTGACTCAATGCTGCTTTCTATCTCTGTCATACCCTGTTATTCTACAAACTATTTTCAATCGTTAAAGAAAAATACTAATTTATTACATTTATCTTTGAAAGTAAGAAAAGTTTGACTATAGGAATAAGTTGTTAATAAATAATTGATTATGGTTAAAATTACACTCCCAGATGGTTCGGTCAAAAGCTTTGATAGTGCCGTAAGCGCGTTTCAGGTTGCCGAAAGCATTGGCCCAGGCCTGGCAAAGGCCGCTATTGCCGCGAAGGTTGATGGCGTGCAAACCGATATCTATGTGCCTATAACAAAAGATGCAAAGCTTGAGATATTAACATTGAAGAACCCTGAAGGGCTTGATGTGATGCGGCATACGCTGACAGCGCAGGTAATGGCACGTGCGATAAAAGAATTATTCCCCGATGTTAAACTGGCGATAGGCCCAACAATAGAGAATGGTTTTTACTACGATATAGCGAGCCCACATAAAATCTCGTTCGATGATCTGCCGAAAATTGAAAAGCGCATGCAGGAAATAATTGCTGAGAGTAACGATATAACCCGCGAGATGCTGCCGAAAGCGGATGCGATAAAAATATTCAAGGATCGCGGTGAGCCGTTCAAGATCGATATTATCGAGAATGCGAAGGAAGATGATACTTCCGAAAAAGGAAAGATCTCTATTTACTGGCAGGGTAAGGATAAGAAGTTCGTCGATCTGTGCCGCGGCCCTCACCTACAGAATTTAAATAAGATACCGCTGGCGTTCAAGCTTACAAAGGTGAGCGGCGCATACTGGCGTGGTGATGCGAATAACGAACAGCTGCAAAGGATATATGGTGTTGCGTTCGCGGATAAGAAACAACTTGATGCGTACCTGCATATGGTGGACGAAGCAGAGAAACGCGACCACAGAAAAATAGGAAAAGAGTTAAAGCTGTTCCATATTCAGGAAGAAGCTGTTGGCCAGGTATTCTGGCACCCGAATGGCTGGACGTTCTACCAGACGCTACAGAATTATATCAGCAGAAAGCAGCACGAACATGGTTATGTAGAAGTAAAACGCCGATACTGGTGGATAGAAAACTTTGGGAGCAAAGCGGGCATTGGGAAAAATTCGGCGAGAATATGTTCACCTCGGAAAATGATGAAGATCGCGTTCTTGCACTTAAACCGATGAACTGCCCATGCCACGTACAGATATTCAAGCAAGAACCGGTGAGCTACAAACAGCTGCCGATACGTATGGCGGAATTCGGCACTTGCCACAGAAACGAGCCTAGCGGTGGTTTACACGGCATTATGCGCGTGCGTGGTTTTACGCAAGATGATGCGCATATTTTCTGCACCGAAGACCAGATAGAAAGCGAAGTAGTAAATTTCTGCAGCATGTTGAAAGAAGTTTATAAGGAGCTTGGCTTCGATAAAATTAAAGTAAAGTTTTCTGACAGGCCACCGGTGCGTGCGGGTAGCGATGCTACCTGGGATAAATCGGAAGCGGCGCTTAAGAGCGCGGTTGAAGCGGCAAAACTTGAATATACACTGAACCCTGGCGAAGGTGCGTTCTACGGACCAAAGCTGGAATTCGTATTAACTGATGCGATCGGAAGAGATTGGCAGTGCGGTACGATACAGGTGGATTTTGTTCTGCCAGAAAGATTGGATGCAAATTATATCGGCAGCGATGATAAGAAACACAGGCCGGTGATGTTGCACCGGGCAATACTTGGAAGTTTTGAAAGGTTCATCGGGATATTAATTGAGCAATATTCGGGCAAATTCCCACTATGGCTGGCACCGGAACAGGTGGTGATATGTACTATTACCGAAGCACAAAATGAATATGCTGAAAAAGTTCGCAGGGAGCTGGCAGCGCATGGTATCCGCGCTTTCTGTGACCTACGAAACGAGAAGATCAGCTATAAGATACGCGAACATATGGTAAATAAAATGCCGATAGTTTTCACAGTGGGTGGAAAAGAAGCGGAAAATACCCAGGTGAATGTAAGAAGATTAGGCTCGGAAGCGCAAGAAACGCTTGATTTAAGTGCGGCAATAGGAGTATTATCAAAGGAAATAAAGGCTAAGAAGTAAGTACCCGGTACCCAGTACTTGGTACTTAGTTAAAATTTTCTTAACCAGGTACTGAGTACGAAGTACCAATTTACTAACTAAAGGAGAACTACAATAGCAGATTTTAAAGGACCAAACCAAAAGCCAAATTTCGGCGAAAACAGGTTTAATAATCAACGAAACACACAACGCGGCCCACGAGCAAACGGCCAGATCAGAGCAGAACAGGTAAGAGTTATAGGCGCAGATGGCGAAATGCTGGGCGTGATGTCATCACGCGATGCCTACATGAAAGCGCAAGATGCAGGGCTGGACCTGGTAGAGGTTTCCCCGAACGCAGCACCTCCAGTGTGCAAGATAATGGACCTTGGCAAATACATGTACGAGGAACAAAAGAAAAAGAAAGAAGCGAAGAAGCACCAGAAAATTACCCAAACAAAAGAAGTAAAATTACGTATCACCACTGATAAGCACGATATGGAATATCGTATGAAACAGTGCCGCGGCTGGTTTGCCGATGGCGATAAGGTGAAGTTCAGCATGAAGTTCCGTGGCCGTGAGTTCGAGCATATCGATCTTGGCAAGGAAAAATTTGCTTATGTTATCGCAGAGCTTGCTGATTGTTCGAAGGTTGAAAGCAACCCGAGAATGGAAGGCGGGCAGCTGATAATGTTACTTGGACCGGGTGTGGCTGGGAAGTAGGGTTTTATTTAGTTAGTCTTCCCTACGCTGTTACCATCTTTATTTAGCACCTCAGGTCTTTGTGTCCATGAAGTATAGTTATAAAAACCTGCTATGGTTTTTGCATATTGTTCTTTTATCTCAGGATCTGTAAGCATATTTTCTATATGCTGAGTAATCTGCTTTTTGTTCGCTGTTTCTGTTACCATACTTAACATTATATCAGAGAACTCTGATACAATACCCTTAAACTGTTTCCATATATCTTTTACAGAAGGATTTTTCATTTTTGCTTCTACTATCTTTCTTTTTTCCATATTCCTTCCTGCCAAGCGACTAATGCCAGTGATTTTCTCAACATCTAAGTTGGGTAGCATTACATCCGTAATATACCTTCCGGAGTACTTAATGATATCCTTTGAAGCAAAGCCTGCAAATCTAGTTTCCACAAATTCATCAAGGCGTTTCTGGCTGTATGTACCACTTTGCTCTGTTCCATAACCGTGCTCTCCCAAAACCCTACGAATACCAGCAGCACCATCTTTTGTATTAAAGGTAACAAAAGCTTTATATTCTTTACTTGTTTTCAATATAGCTTCCATATCAGCGAATTTCTGAGCCAATAAAGCCTGCGAACCACCCGCAAAACATTGATCCCTTTTCGGAGACGCCGGATCTTCATCATGCGAAAGCATTCGAAAAACCACCGCATCTACTTGAGGGTATAAATGTTTCCCCTCTTCTAATTTTGCCTCAGTAATAAACCCATGATATTCCTGTTTTGATACCTCTAATTTTGGCAGAACCACGTCTGCCGCCGGACATTCAAGGAACGTTACCGAACGCAATAATTTACCAAAATTTTCTTTTGAATCGTCAGACCGAGGTTTTAGTTCGGGGATGGAATCTATAATTTTTACTATAGATTCCGAAAGTTTTCCGCCATCTTTGCCTCTTTTGTTAAGATCAATATAATCTTGGTGAGTGACCAGGATAGAGCCTTCCATTTTTTCGCCCATATCCTTTAATTTCTTAGCAAGTATCTTCGACTGATTACTATAGTATTCTTTGTCAATTTTTTTGTTAGTATATAAGGTTGCTAAAGAATCCATCTGCTTATGCAGAAGTTCATAATCTCTTACCGTCCTATAGGAGTCGTTTATGGCCTCAGAAGCCTGGATTATTGATTGCTTTACAGCCTTAAGCTCATAATAAACTCCGGTATTCTTTAATGCAAAAGAGTCTTTAAGATTTGTTAGTTCCTTATCAAAATCTTGTGATTTAATCAATGCCAACCATTCTTTATCTAACGCCCCCATTGGCGGATCAAATTCACCCTGGAATATTTTACGAGTTACAATTGAAACTCCTGATGGACTCGTGAAAGGATCTTTTACATTGGGGTCTTTTGTTAGAGTTAAAGCCAATTCATCGGCATTCTTAAAATTTGGTGTAACATATCCATTACCACCAATTTTTGGCTTAATTTTCTTTAGCGTAATAAAATAGTCCATCAGAAAGTCGCGCTTAGCAAACATAGGGATCACATTTTCACCTACCCAGCCAGCTTTAGTAGCCCTATCATAGGTACTCTGGTAACCGCCGCCAGGACAAGTTGATTCCCTGTGCCTTTGGACGAGCTCTTTAGTATATTTTTCGATTGCACTATCTATATCTTTCTTACCAAATAGTTCTTTATAATAATCCGGTTCTTTCTCATGGATTCTTTTTACAAAAATTTCTGCATGTTTCCTGAATTGATCTTTTAGATTTTTACCAGATACGTTGTTCTTTTTAGCTAATTCATATCCCGATACCAAATATTCTGAAAATTCCGGGAAGCTGAAATTCTCTATCTGAGATGAGTATTTTTTAACGAAATAGCTTACCGCTGGCTGAGTATTACTGCTAGCAAATGCAGGATGCGTACAATGTATCTCGTTACCGCCAGCTGCTATAAATGCTTCGTACTGAGTTTCAGCCAAACCGTGTCCATCATGCGTATGGCATGCAAAAACGCAGCCTTCCGGCATCACCCCAGGTTGTTTTAGTTTACTCATTATACGGTAAATATCTTCAGGTGGCATCGCACCATCAAATATCTTGAAACCAAAATTCCGGTGACCCAGGTTAGCACCCGTTTGAAAATGCTCTATAACCCTTTCATCACTCCAAACCGATTTACCATCAACATAGCTAGGTGAGTATTCCCACTGCGCTTGCTTGCCGTTTTTATTAAGAACCTCTGCAACTGGATACATGCTTGAAGTAGAATTAGAATGGGCAAATACCCTGCCTATATCAAAATTTTCTGTAAGGTTTGTAGTCACAAATTCCAGATCAGAAGCCGCCTGATGCTTGTACCCATTTACACAATAGTTTCTAACTAAAAGCTGAGTTTTGGCTTTGGTTCCTTCAATTGCTTCTTTTATCTTTTTCTGATGCCTAATAGGGTTTTGATTCATACGAAGCATGGTCATCGTTAAATCACCACCGCCAGCTTCCAAATTAAAGCCAGCTTGTGCAGAATACTTCATTGTTTCTATAAGGTCGTTAAAATTTTGTATAGGCCAACCCAAGGCTTGTTGGGTATCCCTGCCGACCGTATCGACAATAGAAAATTTGTGATCTTTTGATATTAACTGCGCGTAATTTATTTTCTCGGTCATAAATATTTTTCTAAATCTTCCCGATTATACCCCAAAAAGGTTAACGAAGTGTTAACGGAAATGCTATTTAACGCTTTTGTTGGAAAATTGCAACCCCCGGGTAATGCTACTATTATAAGCTTAAGTGCCTAAAAGTAAAGAGTTTTTTGAACTAACCCTGATAGGTAAGCTTAAGCTCTTTGGCTGCTTTTACCTCATCCAGGCGCCTGCGAGGCGTGGTAACCGGGTTTTGGTGCAATTCCTCGCCTTTGCCAGCTTTGGCATCTAAAGCTATTTTACGCATAACGGCAATAAGCCTATCAAGCTGTTGCTTGCTTTCGGTCTCGGTTGGTTCAACCAGCATTGCGCCCTGCACTACTAACGGGAAGTAAACGGTCATCGGGTGAATACCGTATTCCACCATCGATTTCGCAACATCCATAGTGGTGATACCATTTTCCTTCTGGAATTTATCGTTAGCTAGGAATTCGTGCATGCATGGGTAATCGTTGAACGGCATGTTGTAGAGATCCTGCACCTGCGATTTTACGTAGTTCGCGTTCAGCACGGCATCTTCCGCAACCTGACGCAGACCATCGCCACCGTGGGAAAGCATGTATGAAAGCGCGCGCACGAACATACCGAACTGACCTTGCCAGCCTTTCATACGGCCGAACGATTCTTTCGATTCTTCCACAAGTTTGAATTTATCACCTTCTTTAACCAGAAGCGGAACCGGAAGATACGGGATAAGTTCTTCGCAAACCGCGATCGGGCCGCAGCCAGGGCCGCCGCCGCCATGCGGAGTGGAGAATGTTTTGTGCAGGTTGAAGTGCATAACATCCACGCCGAAGTGAGCAGGTTTTACCTTACCGACGATAGCGTTGAAGTTCGCACCATCGCAATAGAAATAGGCATTTATTTTGTGAAGCGCTGCTGCGATATCATGCGCGTGGGTTTCGTACAGACCGCATGTATTCGGGTTAGTTAGCATTATGCCCGCAACATCATCAGTGAGTTTCGATTTGAAATCCTCGAAATCCACCAGGCCATCTTTGCCAGTTGCAACAGTAACTATGTTGAAGCCGCATGCAGCAGCAGTGGCAGGATTTGTACCGTGCGCAGAATCGGGGATAAGCATGGTTTTTTTATGCTTACGACCAAGGGCTTCGTGAGCGCGGCGGATGGTCATTACACCGGCGAACTCACCGTGAGCACCGGCAGCCGGGTTAAGCGTAACACCAGGAAGGCCGGAAACTTCTTTCAGCCAGCCCTGCAATTCCCACATAAGCGCAAGCGCACCCTGTACGGTAGATTGCGGTTGCAGCGGATGAATGTTGAAGCCTTTCATGCGCGCGTTCTTTTCGTTGATACGCGGATTATGTTTCATCGTGCATGAACCCAGCGGAAAAATGCCGGAATCGATGGAGTAGTTCATGGTAGAAAGGCGCACGAAATGGCGCATAACTTCCGGCTCGGAAACTTGCGGTAGGCCAATATTCTCGCGAGTTTTCTGGCCCGTGTGGCTTTTGAAGTTTGTAACTTCGGGAAGATCAACAGCGCAAGCGCCTTCATGCGATTGCTCTAGCAGAAGCTTCTCTTCATATTTAAGGCCACGTGATTCGCCGATTATTTTATCAAGGTTCTCGTCTTTTATTTTTTCGTTAACCATTTCTGTTTTCCTTAAAGCCTGTATCATAATCTTCCTTTTAGTACCTGGTACCCGGTACTTGGTACCCAGTAAATTTTAACCAAGTACTAGGTACCGGGTACTAAGTACCATTATTTAATTTCTTCCTTAAGTGCGTTCACGAGCTTTTCGATCTGCGAATCAGTTGTAAGCTCGGTTGCGGCTAATATTATTTTATCATCAGTAGGTGCATAGCCGGCGATGATCTTTTTGTTAGCCAGGTTCTGGACTATCTGTTTTGCGTTCCTAACTTCAATGGTGAATTCATTGAAGAAGGTTTCGTTCAGAACTTTAACGCCTTTAATTTTACCTACGGCATCGGCCAGCTGCGAAGCTTTCTGGTGGTTTATTTTAGCCAGCTGCTTGAAACCAATTCTTTCCAGCACAGTGGGATCCGAAGCTTGGAATTCACGTGACTTGAAGTCGCGGCCGCACTGACCCTATAGTGAGTCGTATTAATTTAAATCATACCAACATGGTCAAATAAAACGAAAGGCTCAGTCGAAAGACTGGGCCTTTCGT